>ENA-UOJV01000026-UOJV01000026.1-human-gut-metagenome-genome-assembly--contig:-C82-NODE-26-length-225020-cov-199.859116_pt1 | contig 225020 bp, 201 predicted proteins | sample MGYA00242356_ERZ723903 | MGnify/ENA metagenome assembly ERZ723903
CAAGGCATTCCGCCCCAAATGTGTACAGAATACGAACGAAAAAAGGAGAGAAAGCCAAAGCTTTCTCTCAGCCCGGGCGGAAACCCGGAGTTTTTCACCCGGGCCGAGACGCCGCCCGCCGGGCGGCAATGGATCTCATCCGAGGCGGGCCCTTCGCCCCCTCGGGCTCCCCCGCGGCGCACAGGTCTGCACACGGCGCGGCTGTTCCGGGGCAAATAAGAAAAGGAGAGAAAGCCAAAGCTTTCTCTCAGCCCGGGCGAAAACCCGGAGTTTTTCACCCGGGCCGAGACGCCGCCCGCCGGGCGGCAATGGATCTCATCCGAGGCGGGCCCTTCGCCCCCTCGGGCTCCCCCGCGGCGCACAGGTCTGCACACGGCGCGGCTGTTCCGGGGCAAACAAGAAAAGGAGAGAAAGCGTGCGCTTTCTCTCCTTAAAAGGAATCCGGTCAAATTACTTGACGAGATTGAGGGTGACGTGATCGGTGCTGGCGAGCTTGCTGAAATCGTTGTCGATGGTGATCTCGCCCTTGACGATCTTCTCGAACATGGCCTTGTACTGGTCAACGGTCCAGTTCTTGAGGCTCCAGGTGTCGGTCGGCAGACCAACAGCGCCCTCGGCCGCGCCCAGGGTGGTGAGCTTGCCGCCGTAGTTGGCCCAATCGCTGCCGTAAGCGGCGGTCAGAGCCTGCTGAGCAGCCTCGCCGATGCCCTTGAGGGCGGAGGTGATGACGGTGTCGGAGGTGTAGGACTGGTCGACGTCAACGCCGATGACAGCCGCGTCGTTCGCGGAAGCAGCAGCGGTGATGGAGTCGAAGATAGAGCCGCCGCAGGAGAAGATGACCTCGGTGCCGTTCTTGTACCAGCCGGAGGCCAGGGTCTGCAGCTCAGCGGAGGGCTGGAAGCTCTCGCCGTATTTCCAAGTGTAGTTCATCTCGACCTTGACGTTCTTTTCGGCTGCAGCAGCCTCAGCGCCCTGAACGTAGCCGTAGCCGTAACGGCAGCAGGCATCGTTCGTGCCGCCGCCGCCGCCCGTGAAGCCGAGCTTGGTGTAGCCTTCCATGACGGCAGCATAGCCGGCCAGGTAGCCGCACTGCTCTTCACGGAAGCTGATGGCAGCGAGGTTGGTCACGCCGTCGACGGGCGAACCGTCAATGAACACGAACTTGGTGTCCGTGAATTCCTTCGCGGCCTTCTCGAGGGCAGCGCCCTGCAGGAAGCCGGCAGCCACAACGACCTCTGCGCCGTTGTCGACAGCGGCCTTCATGGCGTCGTAACGATCGTCATCAGTGGCCTTGTCGCCGTTGGCGGGCTTATAGTACTTGTAGGACTTGCTGTTGGCATTGGCGTACAGCTTCACACCATCGTAAGTGCCCTGGTTGAAGGACTTGTCCTTCAGATCGCCCACGTCGGTGACGAACGCGACCTGATACTTGCCATCGCTGGACGTCATTTCGTCCGGGATGTCGTCTGCCTTCATAGCCGTTTTTTTGCCGTCGTCTTTCTTGCCCGTGTCCTGATTGTCCTTGGGACCGCAGGCGCACAGCGCAAAGACCATGACGAGCGCGAGGAGCAGAGCAACGAGCTTCTTCATGTTCATGCTATTTTTTCCTCCATTAAAATTTTACCCGACATTCGGGTGGTTTTTTGTTGTGTTTTCACAACTGTCTTTAGTATACCACGCGCCGGAATTGCAAGCAATCCTATTTGTTTCGAAAATATAAAAAAAATATAAACAAATTGGGCATCTGTCCGTTTCTCGCGGACAGATGCCCTTGCGTTACAGATTTGCCATGTTGACGGCGGTGTCGAGCGCAATCGTAATCATCTGCACGAAGGAATTCTGCCGCTGTTCGCTCGTGAGCTCCTCGGCACGGTAGATATGATCGGAGATCGTGAACAGGCCGAGCGCGCGCTTGCCGGCGCGGGCGGCGTTCATGTACAGGCCGGCGGCCTCCATCTCGATGGCGAGCACGCCCATCTTCTTCCACTGATCCGGACCGTCGCTGCCGTCGTCGTAGAAATTATCGGCCGAGAGCACGTTGCCCACGTGCAGCGTCACGCCATTGGCGGCCGCCGCGGCGACGGCCTGACTGAGCAGCGTGTAGTCCGCGATGGGCGCGAACGTGCCGTTGAGGCCGAACTGGTGCGCGAAGTTGGAGTCCGTGCACGCGCCCGCACCGGCGACAACGTCCATGAGGTTCAGGTCGTCCGCGAGCGCGCCGGCCGAGCCGACGCGGATGATGTTGTCGACATCGTAGAAGTTGTACAGCTCCCAGCTGTAGATGCCGATCGACGGGATGCCCATACCGGAGGCCATCACGGTCACGGGCACGCCCTTCCACGTGCCGGTGTAACCCTGCACGCCGCGGACGTTGTTGACGAGCACGGGATTTTCCAGAAAGGTCTCGGCGATGAACTTCGAGCGCAGCGGGTCACCGGGCATGAGCACGGTCTTGGCGATGTCTCCGGCTTTGGCTGCGATATGCGGCGTTGGAACAGGCATGATACTACCTCCGTTTTTCTATTTTTTTCAGGTTTGGCCGCGCGCGGCGGCCGATTTTATTTTAACCGCAAAAAATGCAAAAGTCAAATTGCAACGGCCCTGCGCCTGTGGTAGAATGTTGGAGAAAAAAGCGACATACGGGAGGCGGCACCATGAGCGACGTCATCACCATCGGCATCGCCGGCGGCACCGGCAGCGGCAAGACCACCATCACGCGGCGCATCCTCGACGAATTCGGCGGCGATGTGAGCGTGCTGTACCACGACAATTATTACAAGCGGCACGACGACATTCCCTTCCCCGAGCGCAAAAAGCTCAACTACGACCACCCGAATGCGTTCGACACGCCGCTGCTCGTGCAGCATCTCGACGCGCTGCGCGCCGGGCAGGCGGTGGAATGCCCGACGTATGACTACACGGTGCATAACCGCGCGGCCGAGACGATCACGGTCACGCCGGCCAAGGTCATCGTCGTCGAGGGCATCCTCATCTTTGCCGAGCCGGAGCTGCGCGAGCGGCTGGACATCAAGCTCTTTGTCGATACGGACGCCGATGTGCGCATCCTGCGGCGCATCGTGCGCGACGTGCGCGACCGCGGCCGCGACCTGGAGTCGATCGTCACGCAGTATCTGACCACGGTCAAGCCCATGCACGAGATGTTCGTCGAGCCGTCGAAGCGCTATGCCGATATTATTATCCCCGAAGGCGGGCATAATCAGGTCGCGCTCGATTTTGTCATGGAGCGTATCCGGGCCTATGTAAAGGAGCGGGATTAAATGGCCAAACTCTATTTTAAATACGGCGCCATGGGCTCGTCGAAGTCCGCACAGGCGCTCATCACGCAGTTCAACTACGAGGAGCTGGGCATGACGGTCTGGCTCATCAAGCCGTCGGTCGACGACCGCGACGGGGCGAACATCATCCGCTCGCGCATCGGCCTGCAGCGCGAGGCGCAGGTCATCCACCCGGACGAGGACATCATCGCCACGTTCGCGCGCGCGGGCCACGCCGATGTCATCATCGCGGACGAGGCGCAGTTTTTCTCCCCCGAGCAGATTGACCAGCTGCGCCGCATCGTTGACGAGCAGAACATCCCGGTGCTGTGCTTCGGCCTGCGGACGGATTTTCTCACGCACTTCTTCCCCGGCGCGCGGCGGCTCATGGAGCTGGCCGATTCCATCACGGAGATCAAGACCGTGTGCGCCTGCGGCCGCAAGGCGACGGTCAACGCCCGCATCGACGGCAGCGGCCGCGTCATCACCGAGGGCGGGCAGATCCTCCTCGGCGGCAATGACAGCTATGTCGCCATGTGCCACAAGTGCTGGGTGGACAAGATCCGCGCGCAGAAGGAAGCAGAGGGCAAATGAACCGCCGCGCCAGCCGCATCCTGACGGTCTGCGCTGCCGTGTGGCTGCTGGTCATCTGGGGCCACTCGTGCCTGCCTGCGGCACAGAGCGGCGCCGAGAGCGGCGCGCTGCTGGTCGTGGTGCAAGATCTGCTGCCGTGGATGACCGACCATGTGCTGCGCAAGTGCGCGCACTTTGCCGAGTACGCCGTGCTCGGCGCGCTGACGGCCGCCGCGCTGCGCACGAGCGCGCATTTTTCGTGGCCGCGCGCGCTGCTGCCAGGCCCCTTTGCCGCGCTGTGCGACGAGACGATCCAGCTCTTCGTCCCCGGCCGCAGCGGCCGCATCGCGGACGTCTGGCTCGACACGGCGGGCTACCTCACCGGCGCGCTGCTGACGCTGCTGATCTTCCGCCTGTGCCGGAAACGGCCCGAAGCCTGAGAAAACAAAAACCCCGGGAACCTGTGCACGATGCACAGATTCCCGGGGTCATTTTTATGCCTTATGCCTTCACGCGGCAGACAAGCGCGCCGTTCTCGGCGTCCACGACGAGCGTGTCGCCGGCGTGCAGGTCGCCGGAGAGGATGGTGCGGGCAATGAGCGTCTCGGCGTGGCTCTGCAGGTAGCGCTTGAGCGGACGCGCGCCGTAGACCGGGTCATACCCGTTGGCGATGATGAGCGCCTTGGCGGCGTCGGTCATCTCGAGGTTCAGCGTGCGGTCAGCCAGGCGGCTGCGCAGGGCGGCGACGAGGTTGTCGATGATGTGTGACAGGTTGTCGCGCGTGAGCGGACGGAACATGAGGATCTCATCCAGACGGTTGAGGAACTCCGGCCGGAAGGCGCGGCGCAGCTCGCCCTGCACGCGCTCGCGCGCGTCCGCGGTGATCTCGCCGTCCGGGCCGATGCCGTCGAGCAGGTACTGGCTGCCGAGGTTCGACGTGAGGATGATGATCGTGTTCTTGAAGTCCACCGTGCGGCCCTGACTGTCCGTGATGCGGCCGTCGTCGAGGATCTGCAGCAGGATGTTGAACACTTCCGGGTGCGCCTTTTCGACCTCATCGAACAGCACGACGGAGTACGGTTTGCGGCGCACGGCCTCGGTAAGCTGGCCGCCCTCGTCGTAGCCGACGTATCCGGGAGGCGCGCCGATGAGACGCGAGACGGAGAATTTCTCCATGTACTCGGTCATGTCGATGCGCACCATGCTGCGCTCATCGTCAAACAGGCTCTCGGCCAGCGCCTTGGCCAGTTCCGTCTTGCCGACGCCCGTCGGGCCGAGGAACAGGAACGAGCCGATCGGGCGGTTCGGGTCGCTGATGCCGGCACGCGAGCGCTGGATGGCCTCGCAGACCTTCTCCACGGCCTCGTCCTGACCGATCAGGCGGCGGTGCAGCACTTCGTCGAGGTGCAGCAGCTTCTCGCGCTCGCCCTCCATGAGCTTTGCCACCGGGATGCCGGTCCACTTGGCGACGATGCCGGCGATTTCCTCCTCGGTCACGGTGTCGTGCACGAGGGAGTTGTCGCTCTTGCGGCGCTCGGCCGCGGCTTCGGCCTCGGTGAGCTTCTTCTCGAGGTTCGGCAGGTCGGAGTACTGCAGGCGCGCGGCCTTTTCGTACTCATAGTTGCGCTGGGCCTCTTCGATCTGGGCGTGCAGGTGGTCAATGTCCGCCTTGAGGGACTTGACCTCCTCGACGCTGTTCTTCTCGGCCTCCCAGCGGGCCTTCTGCTCGTTGAAGCGGTCCTTGAGCTCGGCGAGCTCCTGCGTGAGCTTTTCGAGCCGGTCGCGCGAGAGCTGGTCGTCCTCTTTCTTGAGGGCCATCTCCTCGATCTCCATCTGCATGATGCGGCGGCGCAGGTCGTCGAGCTCCGACGGCATGGAGTCGATCTCCGTGCGGATCATGGCGCAGGCCTCGTCGACGAGGTCGATGGCCTTGTCAGGCAGGAAACGGTCGGTGATATAGCGGTTGGAGAGCGTGGCCGCGGCGACGAGCGCGTTGTCGTGGATACGCACGCCGTGGTAGATCTCGTAGCGCTCTTTCAGGCCGCGGAGGATGGAAATGGTGTCCTCCACCGTCGGCTCATCGACCTGCACGGGCTGGAAGCGGCGCTCGAGCGCGGCGTCCTTTTCGATATACTTGCGGTACTCGTCGAGCGTCGTCGCGCCGATGCAGTGCAGCTCGCCGCGGGCGAGCATCGGCTTGAGCAGGTTGCCGGCGTCCATGCTGCCCTCGGTCTTGCCCGCGCCGACGATGGTGTGCAGCTCATCGATGAACAGCAGGATGCGGCCCTCGCTCTTGCGCACTTCCTCGAGCACGGCCTTGAGCCGTTCCTCGAATTCGCCGCGGTACTTTGCGCCCGCGACCAGCGCGCCCATATCGAGCGAGAAAATGGTCTTGTCCTTCAGCCCCTCAGGCACGTCGCCGCGCACGATGCGCTGCGCCAGACCTTCGGCGATGGCCGTCTTGCCGACGCCCGGCTCGCCGATGAGCACGGGGTTGTTCTTCGTCTTGCGCGAGAGGATGCGGATGACGTTGCGGATCTCCTGATCGCGGCCGATGACCGGGTCCATCTTGCCTTCGCGGGCGCGCTCGACGAGGTCGGTGCCGTACTTTTTCAGTGCGTCATAGGTGTCCTCGGGGTTGTCGCTCGTGACGGGGCCGGTCTTGACTTTTTTCAGCTCGGCCACAAAGCCCGCCTTCGTGATGCCGTGCGCGCTGAAGATGCGCTTGATGGCGGCGGTCTCGTTGGCGAAGATGCCGAGCATCAGGTGCTCGACGGAGACGTAGGCGTCGCCGCCGGATTTGGCCTCGCGCTCGGCGAAATTGAAGATCTTGCTCGTTTCCGGCGAGGCGTACACCTCGCCGCTGCCGCCGGAGACCTTCGGCAGCTGGTCAATGGCGGTGTCCAGCTCGCTGAGCACGGCGTTGCAGTCCACGCCCATGCGGCCGAGCAGCGTACCGATCAGGCCGCCGTCGGCGTCAACGAGCGCATAGAGCAGGTGCTCCGGCGTGAGATACTGGTTGCCGTTTTCCTGCGCCATGCTCTGGGCGGTCTGGATGGTTTCGATTGTCTTTTGCGTGAATTTATCAGCGTTCATAGTCGGGTTGCTGCGTGTTCCGGCACGCAGCGCCTCCTTTCATGGATGGTTGCGAATGGATCAGATGAGGATCGCCGCGCGCTGCTGCTGCGCGCAGTAGAGCGCTTCGATCTCGGGCGGGGTGTACTTCCCGGCGAGGTATGCCTTCATGAGCCGGTCGAACAGCTGCACGTAGTCCGAGATCGCCCGCGCGATCTCCTCGCTCGTGTAGTCGTGATCCGGCGGGAGCGAGAGCGTGCGCACGAACTTGCCGTCGTACAGCGCGTAATCCGGCTCTACGCCGGACAGGTGCGCGTCCTCGATCTGCTTCCAGAGGCGGAAAAACTGCGTCATGCTCTGCAGCAGCTGCGCCGACTGGGTGCGGAAGATGACGGCCAGCTCGCCGAGCCCCTCCTGCTTGTCGCCGTAGAGCGCGACCTCGTACTTGACCGTCGGGCGGTACTTGTACTCCAGGCTGCTCTTGAGCGACATGCTCGTCGTGTGCGGCGCGAAAAACGGCACCAGGTCGCGCGCCGGCGCGACGAGCTGCTCGATCTCGTGGAAGATGCTCTCGATGCGGCGCTCCGGCGTCACGACCGAGGTATAGTCGGCAAGGATCTGATTGATGAGTGCCGAGCGGTTCGTGCCCATGCGGTGAGCCATGCGGTCGATCTCGCGCACGACCTCCTCGTTGAGCATGAGGCTGTATAGAGTTTTCTTCATCGGTTGGTCACCGCTTTCTTTTTTCTTACATTGTGCATTGTACACCCGCCTTATAACTTTGTCAAGCGTTTTTATATAAATTTATATGCAAATTATATAATTTTTTTCGGCGTCAAAATTGCCCGGACACGTTCCGTGTCCGGGCATGGCGCTTGCATTTTATTTTGCGTGGATGTTGATGAATTCGGTTCTCAGCTTGGAATAAAGGATCTTCTGGCTGCTGTAGAGCCCGAAGTAGCCCGAGAGCATATAGGCGATGCCGCACGCGAGTGCAAAGTACACGAGCTGCCCCGCGCCGAAGAGCTCGATGCTCAGCACCATCGACGCGATCGGGCAGTTGACCGCGCCGCAGAACACGCACACGAGCCCGAGCGCCGCGGCAAACCCGGCCGGGATGCCGAGCAGCCCGCCGAGCACACAGCCGAGCGTTGCGCCGATGAAAAACGTCGGCACGACCTCGCCGCCCTTGAACCCGCTGCCGATGGTGACGGCGGTGAACAGCAGCTTCCAGAAAAATGCGTCCGGCGCGGCCTGCCCGCCCTCGATGGCGCGGGTGATGACGTCCATGCCGGCGCCGTTGTAGTCCCCCGTGCCGACGAGCAGCGTCAGCACGACCACGATCGCGCCGCCGGCGGCGATGCGCAGCCACGGGTTCTGGATGCGGCCGGCAAAGAGCCGCTCCGTGCCGTGCATGGTCACGCAAAAGAGGATGCTCATGAGCGAGCACACGGCGGCGAGCGCCGCCACGCGCAGCAGCAGCAGCCGCGGCGCGGCCGTGAGCGCGAACGTAAAGTGCGTCGGCGCGATGCCGAAGGCATTCGAGATCGCCAGCGCCGCGAGCGACGCGACGATGCACGGCACGAGCGCGGAGTAATAAAACACGCCCACGCTGATGACCTCGAGCGCGAAGATCGTCGCCGTCAGCGGCGTGCCGAACAGGGCCGAGAACACGGCGCTCATGCCGCAGAGCGTGGCGATGCGCATGTCCTTTTCATCGAGGCGGAACAGCTGCCCGACGTAGCAGCCGAGGCTGCCGCCGATCTGCAGCGCAGCGCCCTCGCGCCCGGCGCTGCCGCCGAACAGGTGCGTAATAACGGTCGACAGATAGATCGCCGGCACGAGCAACAGCGGCACCTTGTCGCCGAAGTGGATGGCGTCGATGATGGCGTTGGTGTTCTTGTTTTCCATTTTTGTCAGGCGGTAAATGGCCGCGATGAGCAGGCCGCCTATGGGCAGCAGCCACAGCAGCCACGGGTGCGCGGCGCGAAACGTCGCCGCCCAGTTCACGCTCAGGTGAAAGGCCGAGCCGACCAGCCCGCCGATGCCGCCGGTCACGCCCGCGATCACGAGCCACTTGAGAAACGTGCGCACGAACTGCCACATGGTGCGCGCCTCGCGTTCGGCCTCTTTTTTCATATCGTCCACGGTGATGGTGTCCTTTTTGCGCAGAATTTGCGCCATATTAGCGCATACGCAAGTACTATACAACAGAATTTGCAGAAATTCCACCGCCATACTTGATTTTTTTCGCGGGATTGGTTATAATCATCCGTGCGTTCGTGAAACGCATTCATGGATAGGTATCGAAGTGGTCATAACGGCCCTGACTCGAAATTTTTGGAAGCTCCGGCCGTTTCGTCCGCTGAAAATGTCCGCCGCACAGGGCTTTGCGCGGGTTCGGATTTCACAATTTCATATCGTTCTTGCGTGTTTTTCTTGCATTCTTCCGGAGCAGGGATTACACTTGAGGTATACGGAGAGTTGTCCGAGAGGTCGAAGGTGCGACACTCGAAATGTCGTGTTCCCAAAAGGAACCTAGGGTTCGAATCCCTAACTCTCCGCCAAAAACCCAGTCATATCAAGGCTTTTGCCCATATGACTGGGCTTTTCTTTTCTCTCAAGGTCACATCGGCGTACATGATTTTCGGCAAGAGCTCAGGTGTGCCAGCCGGTTTGCCTTGTGTCCGGCAGGGTCAGGATATTGTCCATCACATTTGCCGAGGTGATCTTGGACTTGTAATCCAAATGGCTGTAAATATTCGCCGTCGTGCCAATATCGCTGTGACCCAGCCACTCCTGGATTTGCTTCAGAGGCACATCGTTCGCCAAAAGCAGTGAGGCACAGCTGTGTCTAAGGTCGTGAAAGCGAATGTGCCGCAGACCGTTCTGCTCCAGCAGCTTGCTGAAATTGGCGGTAACGCTTCTGGGGTTGAAGATATTGCCCATGGCATCCACAAAAACATAACCGTCATACTTTTTGCTGTAGCAATTTCCGCATACCCGCCGATTTTCCTTTTGCTGCTCCCTCAGCGCCAGCAGCTTTTCCCGGATATTGCTGACCAGCGGCAGGGAGCGCAGGCTGGATTTCGTCTTGGCGCGGTCTGCGCAGACGATTTCACTTTTGCCGTCTATCTTTGCGTTGGTTACGATGTGCTTAATGGTGATGGTGTCCCGCTCAAAGTCGATGGCGTCCCATTTCAGCCCCAGTGCCTCGCTGCGGCGCAGGCCGTAAAAGGCGGTCATCTGAATCAGCAGGGAGTACGGATGATCCTTGGACGCTTCCAGCAGCCTCTCCAGCTCCTCCTGCCGGTAATAGTCCGCAATGTACCGCTGCTTCTTGGGGCGCTCCACCTTGTCGGCGGGGTTGAAGGGAATCAGGTCCATTTTGACGGCGTATTTCAGCGCCTTGTGGATATTGGCGTGATAGTGGATCACCGTACCGGGCGACACGGTTTTCAGCTCATGCAGATAAAAGCTCTGAATGTGCTTGGCTTGGATTCCGTCCAGCGTCAGTCCGGTGTTTCGGAAATACGGTGCGATCTTTCCCTTTACCATCTGCGTGTAAGAGGAAAAGGTGGTCTTTTCCACCGAGCTGCGGATAATCTCCAGCCACAGCTCCATGTAGTCGGCAAACAGCATATCAGAGGAGATGTCCTCGTTCTCCTTGCTCACAACCGGCGGGACAAAGCTCTTGCGGGTGTCCAGCAGCAGCTTCTCGGCGCGGCGCTTGTTTCCCTTTGCGGGAAGTCCTGTGGGAATCCACGGCTGCCTGCGTTTGCCGTTGGCGTCCGTGTAATTCAGCACCATGTAGTAATTGTCGTTTTTTATTTGCAGGTGTCCTGCTATCATAAACTCTACCTCCTTTGCGGATAGCACATGAACGGGCACCCTTTCGGACCGCTTTTATTATACGCCCGGCGGGAATGCCCGTCCAATGTGCCATACAAGTTCAAATCCCGGCTACGCCGCCGGCTGCGGATTTCCCGCCGAGAGTGCGTAGCGGATCTCATTGATTTTCGGTACGCGGTATGCATTGCCGATTTTCATGCCGGGAATGTCGCCGTCGCCGATCAGCGCATAGGCCAAATGACGGCTGATGCCCAGCATCGCCTGCACCTGCGCCACATTTACAATGTCGGGGTAGTCCGTGAACATCACCTCGTATAGGGTCTGAATTTCGATTTTAGTCATCGGCACCACCTCCATCGTCACCAAGCACATGTGCGAGAAGCATATCAAGCTCTTCTTCTGTGTTCACCGGAGAGAGGCTGACGATACCCTCTTCGTTTTCATCCTCACCGAAGGGAGTGCCGCCTTCGCATACGATATTATCCAGTTTTTCCGAAATAGCATGGATTACATAGTGAACCTCTTCCTGAGAGAGAATAAACACAAGCTCGTGTCCGCACTCATCATCAAAGGTTGCCACAAGCTTATCGTCGCTGCGGTCAATACCGTTATCAGCATCGATGAGAAATTCAAGGAAAAGATCCTCAACAAAGAGGCAACCCGCCTCGGAAAAATCTGCGATCATACGGTCAAGCTCCTGTTTTCTGCTTTCGCTCAAACGGTTAAAATCAAAATTAGCTTTCATAATTTAATCTCCTTTCACCGGGCATCCCGGTCTTTGCGCTGACGCGCCAAATGTTTGTTGTAAAAATCCATGGCCTTGACAAGCGTCTCGGTCATCTGCTTCACGGAGGTGTCCGGACGGAAAAAGCTGCGGAGCTTGTCTACCGGCACCTTCACATATTCCACCTGATTGCCCTTAACCTCGGACAGAAGCTGCAGCACCGCGTCATCCGTGAGAGTCTGCGCCTCGCTCATGCGCCGCAGCCGCCGGGCCTGAGACAAGGACGGCGTTACCTCATCGCTGTCCATCACGGAGAAGAGCATTTCCTGCTCAGACGGCTGCAAATAGGACAGCTCCACCGCCGGAGTCAGGGCGATCTTGCCCTCGTCCACCAGCTTCAGGATGTCGGGGATTAGGTGGGTGAGTCGGATGTATCGGAACACTTGATCTCGGCTTTCACCGGCACATTTGCCGATTTCCGTCGCTGTGTCGAAATTCGTCGCAACTTGCGACGAATTCTTTTCAAGGCGACCCGCCTTCCGTTTCATCGCATCCATTTTCATCTTGTACGCAAAGGCCTTCTCCGACGGCAAAATATGCTCCCTTTGCAGGTTGCTGTCCACCATGGTGATAACAGCCTCCTCGTCCGTCAGGTCACGGACAATTACCGGCATGGTGTCCATCCCCAGCGCCTTGCACGCTGCCAGCCGCCGGTGGCCTGAGATCAGCTCATAGCCGCCGTCAGGCAGCGGCCTTGCCAGTGCCGGAGAGAGCACACCGGCATCGGCAATGCTCCGCATAAGCTGCGCCATTTCCTCGTCCTCCTTCACCTTAAAGGGGTGATTTCGAAAGGGTGTGAGGGCAGCCAGCGGGATTGCCTCTACCTTTGGCTTTTTCGCATCGAGCCGTTCCTCCGTGCTCATAAAAAGCTCCTCATACCCGGTCAGCCCCAAATCAATCGATCGGTCGTTCTTCATCGAATCCTTCCTTTCATCGTATAATCGTCTTGTCCTCTTGGGACGGTTGCTGATTTCGCAGCACCTGCTTCTCCCGCGGGGAAAGGTAGGGGTCGTTTTCCACCCACGCATCCAATTCACACGCCAAGAGGGCTTTCAGCTTTGGGTTATCCTCAATCATGTTATAGGCGGTTTGCTTTTGCTTCCGAAGCCGGGAAAGCTCTGCGGTGCAGGCGGCGCAGGACTTTTTCAGCTCGACCCTCTCCGCAGGATCGGCGCAGCCTCGCTGCTTATTGCGGATTTTGCTGCGTGCAGCGGATATTGCATCCATCTCCCTGTCCATTCGTGCAAGAAACCTCTGCACATCCTCCGGTGTATCCAAATGCTCCCGACACACCAGCGTTATCTCAGCGGTGAAGCGATCTAGCTTGCGGCAAGCCTCCCGGCACTCCGCTGACAAGGGCTGCCGATACTCCTTTTCGTACAGCGGCGCAACGCCCAGCACGATTGCCACACAGCGGAAGAAGCTCAAATACCCGGTGACGCGGGGCAAATGCAGATAAAAATCCCGCTGCCGGTAATATTTTTCCGTCGGCGGATTTTTCCTGGCATATTCCCGTGTGTAGGGCCTCATGAATTCAAAATAACGCCGGGTCACACGGATGTCCCGCTGGTTCTCCAGCAGCCTGTTCTGCAGCGCCTCCTTGTCATATTCGGCTCCCAGCCGGAAGGTGCGCATACACTTTTTAGCGCTTAGAGAGCGGATGGTGGCGTACCTGCGGTAGGGATCGCACACGAACACATAGCCCTTCTTCCGCAGCACGGCACTCAGCTCCGTCCAGCTGCTCGACATCGTCAGCGCCTCGTCCAGCGCCCGCCGCATAAGGTTGTATCGGGTGGGCTCGTCGTTCTTTTCGGCAAAGTAGACCGACCGCGCCGTTTTATGCCGTTGGGGATTTTTCACCACCGACAGGCCATGCTCCTTGCAGATACGGTCGGACATATCCCGCAGCTTGTAGTAAACCTCGTATTTTGCCTCCAACTTTTTGCCCGTCCACATATTCACCGGATTCACAACAAAGTGGTTGTGATAAGTGCCGGTGTTGAAGTGAGTGGCAACAAGCACCTGCCGGTCGTTCCCCCAAAGCCGCCGCGCCGTCTCCACGCCGATGCGATGGCATTCCTCCGCCGTGACCTCACCGGTCTTGAAGGACTGGTAGGCGTGGTAGGCCACATTGCCGCCGGCTTTGCCGAAGCGCCTCTGCACGGCAGCCATCTCCCTTGCGGCGGACTCCGCCCTGCAGCCAATTCCGGTGACGGCGTATTGCCGCTCCCCCTCATCCAGGGTTTTTCCTTTGTCGGCAGCATACAGCAGCACCTGCTCCAGGTCGCTCAGCTTGGTCTTGCTGGGGTTGGTGCAGTAGTCCACCACACGGCTGACGCTGTCATGGATCGCCCAGATCTTCGTCACCGCCATCGGCATCCTCCTTCCCGTGATAGGCGCGCAGAAGCAGGCTCTCGATCTCGGTCAGGGTCTCGTCAAAGTCCCTCATGGAAAGCTCGTAGCGGACGGTGTCGTGGAGCGTCGTCAGCTTCTGATATGCCAGCATCAGCTCCCGGCGCGGAGCCTCCCTCACCGCTGCGCCGGTTCCCAAGGTTCGGAGGTATTCCGACATATTCATGCCGCATTTCTTTGCCTTTCTGCGAATGGTATTCTTCTCGGTTTTATAGACCCGCACATTGATTTCCTCTGTTCGAGTCCGCATAGATATCACATCCTTTCAGCGGGGTTACAGGGGCGCGCCCCTTTCGTATCGGCAGATACGGGGGATTGGGGTGCCGCAGGGCTACACAAATTCCATGCTCGTTATCCTTACGGATAAAAAAGCGGTGTATAGCCCCGCGCCCCTTAAAGCGGCAATTCCTCATCGTCCTCCGCCTCCTCCCATGACGCAGATGACGCTTGTGACGATGCTTGGGGAAGCCGGAAGGTTCCGTCATTCTGTTTCCGCAGTGACGCAAGTCTCTCACTCCCGGAGGAACCGTCATGACCGTCAGCACCGTCATGCAGCTCCAAAAGCACCAACCGGGCAGCCGCCGTTTTACGATACTCGTAGGTGATTCCCAGGGGCAGCAGCACATCGCTGTAATGGCGGGTCAGATGCTTGCTGGCGAGGTTGGGCTTCAGCTCCGTATTACCTACGGCGGCAAGCAGCTGGGACACCGTGCCCCGAAACCGCCCGTGCGTCAAGAGAAAATCCGCCACCTGAAAAACAAAGTCCGGGATGCGTTCCTTTCGCAAATCGTCGGAGCTGAGCGCCTCGGTAATCTCCCATCGGACGCCCCGCATCTGCATGTTCAGCTTTTTCTCCTCCACATCCCGGCCTGTAATGCAGAGGGTGGCGCAATCGCCGAAGCGGTCATCCTTGCGGAGAATCATCCCCGTATCCGCCACGCCCAAAATGCCTGTGGAACCGGTCATATCGTTGAAAATATTGCTGCTGTCCCGCTCCTTTCGGGTGTGATGGACAACGAAGATGCAAATGCCGTGGTCATCGGCAAGCTTTTTCAGACCGGACAGATCCTTGTAGTCCTGGGCATAGGCATTGACCTTTGCGGAAGCATTGTCCCGCACCATTTGGAGGGTATCGATGAATATCAGGCCTGTGGTGGGAAATTCCCGCAGAGTCTCCTCAATCTGCCCCTCCAGCTCCGCGCCCAGCTGCCCGCAGGAAAAGCCGAAGCAGAGATTCTCCGGCGGAGAGTCCGTCAGCTCCTGCATACGCTGCTGAACGCGCCATTCCCGATCCTCCAAAGCCAGATATACCACATCGGTTTTTCTGGTGGGCAGCCCCCACACCGCCTCGCCGCGGCTGATTTGCAGGCACAGCCACAGCACCATCCAGCTCTTGCCGATCTTGGAGTCACCCGCTAAAATGGCGAGCCCGTCGGAGAGAACACCGTCGATGAGCATTTTGGGGTGGGCAAGGGGTTTGTAATACAGGGTATCGGCATCGATCAGTTGTAGCTTGTTCATGTGTTTCACCTTCTTTCTTTCGCTGGTAATTGTGTTTTTTGGTTAGTGCCGTACTTCCGATATCGTTTTTATATGCCTGCCCCGGGGCCTCCGCGGCGTCGCCGTGCTCGCTCTTTTGCGGTCGTCGCACAGTCATATCTGTCTCGGTAACGGCTATTCAGTTGTCGAGGTACACGGGGGAAGCTTAGAAGCTCCTCTCACTTTCCCTTTGCCGAATTTTTTTCGGATTTTCCCGCTGCTTTTCAAAATTTTTTCTTTTGAGCTGGTAAATTATAAAAAGCCGAGCTTGTGCAGAGCTTTTTCAAAGTTCCCCTCACTTGGTAGGCAGCGAGAAGGCCAAAAAATTAACCCCCTTGAAAAATTCTTTTGTTTTGGCTCCAAATTGGAGCCATTTTCCTATGCAGGACTGCTCGTGGCTCCGAAATGGAGCCATTTTTCGTCTATGGCATCAAAATTGATACCATGTCCATTCCGGATTTCATCGGTGTGGCTGCAAAATTGATGCCATAAAAATAAGCGCCTGCCTCTTTTCAGAAGCAGACGCTCATTTCTCGTATTCAGTTTTTACCGCAGCAGCCGGATCAGCAGCTCATTGATATCCTCGGTGGGCTTGCCGCTTGCTACCAGCTTGTTCCGAAAGGACAACAGGGCCATTGTCAGCAGCCGTCGCTCGCCGGCGCAGAGTGCTAACACTCGATTTCTTCTATACTTGAACATCACCACACCTCAGCAATAAACCAGCTCAGAAAGGACAACTTCCTCCGCACGGCTGCAGATGCTGTTCATCCGTCCCACCCATTCCATTTGATTCTCGGTCTTCAGCCGCTCAGTGACACCTTCGGCTTTCTTCATCTGTTCGACCAGCTGATCAAACATTTCTTGTGCAGTGTCGCCGATTTCCTTGAGATGCTCGTCCAGTTTGCCGGTCAGCAGCATCCCCGTGTAGATGCCGTCTCTGTACTCGCGCAGATACCGCCTGCGCTTTTCTGCGAATCTGTTGTACATATTCTTCCTCCTTTTGCGTCCGCCGTGCGGGTTTCTATCATCATCCACATGATGGCGCAACCCGAAGGAAAAGCCCAATGTGCGAAAAACAGATTTGCAGATTTGACATCATAGAAACTCCCTCAGAAACGCAGGTTAATATTTGCCAAATTGAAGGGTTTGTATGTCCTTATGACGTTATACCTTGATTGAGTTTTCGAACGAAAACATTTGTTGAAATATGTGGACTTTTTGTGCGGGCTGTGATATAATTATCAAAATACAGATTTATATGTTGAAAAGCGGCACTCCCAATACTATTGGCACAAGCAATAAAGTAAATGAGGTTTGCTATATGACTGTGAGTTATAAAAAATTATGGAAGCTCTTAATAGACCGAGATCTAAAGAAGAAGGATCTTGAGGAAATGGCTGGCGTTAGTCATTATGTAATGAACAAGTTGACACATGGGGATAACGTCACCACTGATGTCCTATGCAAAGTGTGCAAGGCTCTTAATTGCACCGTTGACGACATTATGGAAATGATTGACGAGTAGCTGTCGCTTTGGGTTTTTCAGTATAGGTATCATCGAATGCTATCGGAAAGTTGGTGAGAAATAAATGCCGTTTGATGCGAGCGTCAGAGCTTATTTGCGGGCTTACCAAAACGAATACAGAGCTGCTCTTCATGGAGGGCAGCACACAGCCGAGCTTTCTTTTCGCGTCCCTATGCATGAAATGTTTAGGAGGATAGCGCATGACTTGAACCCGGCAGGTACTTTCGACATCATTCTTGAGCCGAGAAATCAAGGAAGAATGGGGCGGCCTGACTGGAGAATACAGGATCGCATCTCGCTTGGTGTTTACGGCTATATTGAGGCGAAAGGTCCATCCAACGAGCCGTTCGATACTACCCCGTATAATGGATAGTTGAGGAGGCAAGGATAATGCCCAAAGTAATGGAGATCATCGAAAAGGAAACCAAGGGGAAAAGCTACCACACATATAAGTATAGTTATGATTCGATTGGTTTACCGTCCATCTCCCGGTACCAAACTTGAGAACTTGACCGTCGGCGTTATACAAGACTATATGGTTGAAGCGGAAAAACGGATGTTTGCTGAGCTGGTCAGAGACAAGCGTTTGGGGCAAGATGCCTACTTGCCTAAGGATGGTTCCCTTGAATATAAGATTATGAAATCTGGGCGAGAAGATTTGAGAACACTTCAAAAAATCAAGCACAATTACAGTTGGGTAATCGGTGTTTCTAAGTCTTTTAATCCAGAAAGCTGTCTTGACCACACGGGTAAACCGAATTCCAATTACATCGCAGATCTGCCAGTATTCCAAAGGTTTATAATTAAACCTTTTTACGAGTGTCTAGTATAAACCGATTCAATAGGCATTTGCACTTGAATAAAAAATGCACTTGTTCAAAACTGAGCAAGTGCAGAAATCAATTCGTTTCCTATTTACTTTTCCATAGATTCACTTCTTGACTGAGCCACTCGCACCATGTGTCGACCCCTTCGCCGGTCTTTGCGGAAATGGGAAATATCTTTAACTCCGGATTTCTCATATGCGCATAAGAAATAACCTTTTCCAAATCAAAATCAAAATATGGCAGAACGTCAATTTTGTTGATGATAAGTGCGTCGCAGACCTGAAAAATAAGCGGGTATTTCAGCGGCTTGTCATGCCCCTCAGGCACGGAAAGGATCATGGCGTTCTTTACCGCGCCCGTATCAAATTCCGCGGGGCACACAAGATTTCCCACATTTTCAAGGATGGCAATATCCACATTCTGGATTCCCATGCTTCTCAATCCCTGCCGGGTCATGTCGGCGTCAAGGTGACACATGCCGCCGGTGTGGAGCTGAATCGTCCTGATCCCCGTATCCGCAATAGCCGCAGCGTCCACGTCCGAGTCGATATCCGCCTCCATAACCGCCATACGGTACTTATTCTTCATGCGGGAAATCGTTTGCTTCAATGTTGTTGTCTTGCCGCTGCCTGGGGATGACATCAAATTCAGTAGGAAGGTCTTGTTCTCCTTCAGCTCCTGCCTGAGCCTGTTTGCGTCCTGATCATTGTCCGCAAATACGCTCTGCTTGATCTCTATCACTCGATAATTTTCCATAACAATCTTGTCCTCCTTTTTGCAAAGCTCCCCGAGCGGCCTGCCCGGGGAGCTTCGGCTAACAAGCCAGTATCTCTTTAATTAAGAACTCTTTCCCGGAGAGCACGGTATATTCGCTCTCCTGACAACAGGGGCACTGTGCGTCGCAGGTGAAGGGATTAAAGACGCTTCCGCAGTTCCGGCACTTTGCTGAGGCTTCTATGATTTCAATCTCCAGTGCGGAGCCTTCCAGCCGGGTCCCCGGTATGGAACGCCTGTACACAGCTTTCATCATCTGCGGGACAACGGAAAACGCTTCGCCCACCTGAAGAACCACCTTATCAATTTTCTTAAGGTTCTGTTCTTCGGCGATCCGGTCAACCTTCTCGACGACGTCTATAATCAGACCCAGCTCGTGCATGTTCAGGCTTCCAGAACGATGCGGTTGAGGACATGCCTCATGCGCGCCTCATTGTAGATTACCGGCACGGGATAGGTTCCGTTGCCCTCTGCCAGCGCCCACTTGATGATCTGCGGGAAGTCCTTCTGCTCGATGAAGTCAAAGCCCGTGGGAAGCCCCATCTCCCTGTTCATCTGACGGATCGCAGCAATAAAGGCGTTTGCCTTCTCTGCGTCGCTGCCGGTCGTCTTCACGCCGGTAATCTCCGCAAGATGCGCAAGCTGGGGATGGACTGCCGTGCCGTAGTCCTCCAGAACAATCGGCATGATGACCGCGTTCGCGAGCCCGTGCGCGGTGTTATAGATGCCGCCCATTGCGTGGGCAATCGCGTGAACATACCCGACGCCGGTGTGGTTGAAGGCAAGCCCTGCCTTATAGGAGGCGATGAGCATGGCCTCGCGGGCCTCCAGATCGTTCCCGTCCTCATAGGCGCGCTTGAGATTTCTGAATATCTTTACCACCGCTTCCTCCGCATTGCGGTTGCTGGCGTTGTTGTTATACGCCCACGTGACATAGCTCTCTACCGCATGGGTCAGCGCGTCGATACCCGTCGTCGCGGTGACGAATTTCGGCATGGACACCGTCAGCTTCGGGTCGAGAACGGCATATTTGGGGACGAGGTTGGGATCCATGATCGCGTACTTGTGGCGCTCGTCATGATCGGAGATCACAGCGCCCATTGTGACCTCGCTGCCCGTGCCGGACGTGGTGGGGACGGCAACGATCGGAGCGACCTTTATCATGACCTTCATCAGGCCCGCCATCTTCCCGATCGGCGTATTGGGCTTGGCAACGCGCGCCGCTGCCGCCTTGGCGGCGTCCATGGGGGAGCCGCCCCCGATCGCGAGGAAGCCGTCGCAGCCGTTTTCCAGATACTGCGCACGGATCGCCTCCACCGTCTTCACCGAGGGGTTTGCCTCCACCTGATCATAGATCGTGTAGCCAATACCATGGCGCTCAAGATTTTCCGCGATGGGCGGGACAATGGTTCTGCCGACGGTTGGGCCGGTCACGATCATGACCTTGTTCACGTTCAGCTCTTTGAGTACCTCCGGGATCTTCTTTGCGCTGTCCGCTCCGCTTACCACCTTCGGGCCGGGAAACATGGCGTCCGTAAGCGGGAGCGCCTGCTCCATGATTTTGCTGTTCGCGCGGCACTTGAATACCGTAAGCTTATCCTTTGCCTTTTCAAAGAAGCGCTCGTCCATTGCGTATGCGATACCGACCGCCGCGACAGCCGCCGCGCCGCAGAGAAGCGCCTTATATGTTTTCTTCATTTCAAACCCCTCTTTCCTTACTTAATGCGCATGACCGCGTCATACGCGCTGTGTACCGCATCCGCGATCCTCCCGCTCTTGCACGCGTCTCCGACCGTTACCACATACGGGTACTGATTTTCAAGCGCCTTTGCCAGCGCGTTTACCGGGCGGACGCCCAGAGACAAGACGACCTCGTCAACCGTCACCGTGGTCAGCATACTGGTTCTGACGTCCTCGAGGATCACGCTGTCCTCCGTAATCTTCATCAGGCGCTTGCCCGGCATAAACTCCGTGTCGTATTTCTGAATCCGGCTCAGCTCGTCATCCTTCAGCTGGAACCAAGTACCCGGTGCGATCTCCTCCGCCATCTCAACGACGACCACATGGTTTCCGCTCTCGTTGAGGATCTCCGTTGTTTCAAGCCCCGTCATGCCGCTGCCGATCACCGCGACGATCTTGCCGCTGATCTTCTTCTCACCCATAATGATCTCCGGCGCAGTGCAGACATTGGGCAGGTCGATGCCCTTGATTGAGCGCGGTCTTACCGGGACGCCGCCCGTCGCGATGACGACGGCATAGGGCTTGAGTTTGGCGATGGCCTTTTCCGTGGCCTCCGTGCCGAGCTTTACCTCTACGCCGAGCTTCTCCACGTTTGCCATCAGGTCTTCGATCGACCAGTAGAGCTTACCTTTGAGCAGGCAGGTCGAGGCGGTCTTCACCTGTCCTCCGGCCTTCTCTTCTTTCTCAAAAACGGTCACGGCAAAGCCGCGCCTCGCCATGATCTCCGCCGCCATCAAACCGGCGGGGCCTGCGCCGACAACAACGACCCTGCGCCCCTCGCCGTCCTTCGGCATGTTGGCGAAAAACCGCTCCTGTCCGACCGCGGGATTGAGCGCGCATTCGCCGTTCTTTCCGCTCAATGCCCCGTAGGTGAAGCTCTCGATGCAGTTGAGGCAGCCGATGCAGCGCTTGATCTCGTTGGTGCGTCCCTCCTCCGTCTTCTTCACCCAGTAGGGGTCGCAGATAAAGGTGCGGGCGGAGCCGATAAAGTCCTGCACTCCCTCCTCAAGCTGCCGCTCCGCCTGATCGGGAGAGCGCATGAAGTTGGCCGCGCACACAGGGATTTTGACGGTCTCCTTGATCGCCTTTGCCAGATAGGCCCGCCAGCCCGGCTCAAAGGACGTGGGCTCAAGCCAATAATTGTAAGTATCATAGCAGGCGGAGGATACGTTGATCGCGTCAACACCCAGCTCTTCCAGCCGTTTTGCGATCCGCTTTCCTTCCTCCAGATCATAGCCCTTTCCGGGCTTACCGATCCGGTCATACATCTCGTCGGCAGACAGGCGCACCATCAGCGGATAGTCCTTTCCGCAGGCGGCCTTAATGCCGGTGATGATTTCGCTGATAAAGCGCAGGCGGTTATCAAAGCTCCCGCCGTACTCATCCTTGCGGTGATTGGTGTTTGGGGAAAGGAACTGCTGGATCAGATAGCCGTGGGCCGCGTGCAGCTCCACGAGGTCAACGCCTGCCTTTTTGCAGCGGACCGCTGCGTCGATGAAATCCTGAATCGTTCTCTTGACCTCGAACTTTGTCATCGCGCGCATCGGGCTTGGGACATGATAGCTGCGCTCACAAACGGACGGGGCGGCGACCGGCTGGCAGATTCCCTTCTCCTCCAGCGCCATCATCGTAGGCGTCGCCTTGTAGAGCATCTCCATAATTTCCGGCTTTTTCTCCACCAGCGGCAGGATCATCGGAAGGGAATTCACGCTGCTGGCATAGCCCTGACGGCCGGGGTGGTGCAGCTGGATGCCGAGTTTCGCGCCGTGCCTGTGGATTCTCCCCACGAATTCGCGCATCGGCTCGATATGGTAGTCATGGCTCATCGCAAGCTGGGTAAAGGAAGATGTCGCGTACATGTCGTTGACGCGGCAGATCCCCGGGATGATCAGTCCCACGCCACCCTTGGCCCGCTCCTCATAGTAGTCCATGAGCTTTTCCGTGGGCTTGCCGTTGGCCTGACCCATGCTGAACTCGGCAGCGGTCATGACCGTGCGGTTTTTGATTTCCAGATTGCCGATCTTCATCGGCGAGAGAAGCATTGAATAGTCCATTTTTTATTCCTCCCTGTTGTTATCTTCAAGGGTGACCGTGTCCAGCTCGGGTCTTCCGTACTTTCCGGCCAGCAGCAGCTCCCTATGCATTACTTCATCATAGCCATAATCCTTGCGCTCCTCCAGCTCCCGGGCGCAGCCCTTGCAGGTGGCGACGCACAGCTCGCATCCCATGCACTTTTCCTTGTCAAAAATGACCATGCCGTCCTTGATCTTATTTGCGCCGAAGGGGCAGCGCTTCACGCACATTCCGCACTCCTGCGCGCCCAGACATTTGCTTCTGTCGCGCTTGATCACCTCCGGGCCTTTTTCGCAGTTGATCCCCGGCCCGAGGATGCGCGTCCCCTTGACGACCGCGCACACCTCCCTGTCACAGTTGCACATGACAAACGCACCGGACTTTTTGCCGAACATGTAAAGGACATTGTGGACATAGCCCTTTTTGTGCATGTCGGCAAGGATCTCCTTTGCCTCCTCCTTTGTCACAGGATGATGACCGAGCGGCAGGTTCTCATAGATGTCCGCGCCGTAATAGAGTGTGAGATCCTTGATCTCCGGCTCTGTCACGCCCTCCGGATACTTCTTGAGCGCCACCTCGCAGATACAGGGGCCTGCGGAAACGTGCGCACCTGCGCCGACTTCTACTGTATAGACAAAGTCTATGACGTTTTCGGCAGCCTTTTGGCTTAGGATAATGCCATGCGGGAGAAAGTAGTTGCCGGTCTTGGAGGTGTTCTCCATTTTAGCCATCAGCTTTTTATAAAACTCCCGCTTCTCCTCCGTCGTCGCTCCCTCATAGCCGCGCATCAAGATATCGCCGGTCTTCAGGATGGTCGGCTCACTCGCCCCGTAGGCATAGTGCATAATGTACTGGGCGAGGGAAACGGGTTTTGCTTTTTCTCCCTTCCCCTGAAAGGACACGGTCTTTCCTTTCTTGTAGTTCAGCAGTGCCACTTCTCTTTTTCCTCCTTGATTTGTTAATTAAATGTCTAAGCTGTTTTCATTTTAGATTATCGCCGAAAAATGTCAATATCGGCGAAAAGCATTCTAAAATTGTCACAAAAACCATGTATGTGTTTTGCATACGAAGAATTTCATTGTGCTTGAAACAGCTTTACAAATATGCTAAAATGTAAGCATAGATTTTTTGAAAAGAAGGGACAAAGATGACCGGCAAACACCAAACGGCAAGTTTGATTGCCGATACGGCAATGGAATTATTTCGTAAAAAGGGTTACGAGTCTGTCTCCGTTAACAGCATCTGTGAGCAGGCCGGTGTCTCCCGTGTGACCTTCTATTCGATTTTTTCCAATAAGGATCAGATCATCGGCTTTATTCTCAATGACTTTCAGAACCAGTTTAAAGAAGACTTCTCCTCCTTTATCGCCGCAGAAAATGACTTTGAGCGGGTCATGATTCTGTTCAATTATTACGTGGAGCTGTCTGAACGCGGCGGTTACCAGCTTATGCTGGAGTTGCTGAAAGCGGAGTTGGAGCGTTCCATCGGCATTATGGACGCCGTTTATGTCTTCAACGACTGGTTTGTCAAGCTCATCGGGAACTGTCAGAAATCCGGTATTATCCGAAACAAGGGAAACGCAGCTGAGCTTGTTTCATTGGGGATTCAGGTCGCGATCTCCGCTCAATATGAATGGTGCCGGAGAAAAGGGGCTTTTTCCTATCGGGAGAAAACCAGAAAGGATATGGAGATTTTATACGACGTCGCCCCGGCTTACCGTAAAAGCTGGTAAAGCAATATGCAGCACAATGCCCGGCTCTGTTTTGGAGCCGGGCATTGCCATGTTGATTATCGTATCTTTTTAAAGGGTGTGCAAGAACAGCGCCTTACTATGCTTCAGTTCAGGCTGTAGCCGAACTTGCTGCCGTGGAGGACTGCCTTGTTGATCTTGCCGGTGGCGATGGCATCGCCCGCCTTCCAGACGCTGGGATGGCCGGAAGCAAGCAGCTCCTGCCACAGTGCGTCGTTGGGCTTCACACCCACGGACAGAACGATCACGTCTGCGGGAAGCTCCTTCACCTCGCCGTCCTTGGTGCTCTCAATGAACAGCTTGCCGTCGGCAAATTTCACAACCTTGTTATTATAAAATAGGGCAACACCCTGATCGTTGCAGTGGCGGACCTCCAGCAGCGCTTCGTTCTGATAGCGCATATCCAGCATATCCACCGGCCATTCGGGCAGCATATCCACCACGGAAACCTGATTAGTGCCCTGACGGTTGATATACAGCGCAGTCTCCAGCCCGGTAATGCCACCGCCGATGACAACGACCTTCTTGTTTGCAAACTGCATGTCGTTGGCAAGCACGTCGTGCGCCTGAACCGTCTGTACCTGATCCAGCCCCTCGAGTGGGATGGAAATGACGTTGCTGCCGGTTGCAACCAGAATGGAATAGGGTTTGAGAGCCAGAACCTCCTGCGCCGTGACCTCCTTCCCCAGCTTCATCGTGATATTCAGCTTCTTTGCCATGGACTTATAATAGTCGATAGCCCACTCAAATTTGCCCTTGAAGGGGGGCTTCTTTGCAACATGGAGGTTACCGCCGATCTCATCGCGTTTGTCGAACACCACCACGTCAAAGCCGCGCTGTTTGAGCGTGACCGCAGCTTCCATGCCCGCGGGGCCTGCGCCGATGACCGCCACCAGACGGCCGTCCCCGTCCTGAACGATGGGGCGCTTGGAGCCTTCGCGCAGGGCAAAGGGGTTCACGGAGCAGTTCGTCTGCTCATAGCTGAACGGATTGACATTGAAGCAATTCATGCAGGAGATGCAGTAGCGAAGCTCATCCTCGCGACCTTCGGCACACTTCTTTACCCATTCGCGCTCAGCCAGAATGCCGCGGCCCATGCCGACCATGTCGCACTTGCCGTCATTGATGATCTGATCCACGAAATCCGGGTGACGGATGCTGCCGGTAGCTACTACGGGAACGGAAACAGCATTCTTGACCATGGTAGCAGCAGGAACCTTCCAGCCTTCGGCACGATGCACATCGCCGGACATAATATCGTCCTGATGATATATTGTGCCGCCGGCGGACACTGCAATCATATCCGCACCGGCCTTTTCCAGATAGGGAGCGACCTCGGCGGCCTGTTCCGGCGTGATTCCGTCGTTGCCGTTGGGACCTTCACTCTTGGGGTAGTCAAAGCCCTGCATTTTCACGGAGATGATTTTATCCGGTCCGATGACCTTGCGGATGCGGGTCAAAATCTCCGTGGCAAAACGGGTGCGATCCTCTACCTTATTCCAGCCGTACTCATCAGTGCGGTGATTGAACAGAGGAGAAATGAACTGGCAGGCCAGATAGCCATGACAGGTTTGGAACTCGATGCCGTCCGCACCGGCGGCCATAGCACGCTTGGCAGCGGCCACAAACTTGTCCTGAATGGCGTGGATCTCGTCCTTCGTCAGCTCGTCCACAGTCTTCGGATCAATGCCGGAATAGTTGGTTGCGCCGGGATGCCAAAGCTGGAACAGGATCTTTGCGTCGTACTTATGGGCAGCAAGCACCAGCCTGCGAAGCCCGGGGATAAAGCGGTCATCATAAATGCCCGGCTGCAAGGGCAGCACAGAAGGCCACTCCGGGTCTACGATCATTGCGCCGGGAACAAGAAGCCCCACGCCGCCCGCGGCGACCGATTCCACATAGGCGATGTCTTTTGCGGATACGCTGTCGTCGAAATTAGAAATATTCTTTGCCATCGCAAGGAACATCACTCTGTTTTTCACGGTCTGATTACCGATTTTAATAGGCTCCAAAAATTTATGGCTCATGATGTGACCTCCTTATACAAACATGGCTTCACCGGAAGCGCGGACAGTCAGCTCACTGATATTCACGCCCCAAGGCTGGTCAATGGCGTAAATGATGTTGTCCGCCAGAATAGACGGAGAAAAGTCAAAGCAATGGATGCTCTCCGTGTCAAGACGATCGGGGATCGCCAACCCCATAAATGCGTCAATGATTTTCCCGTAAATGCCGGACAGACCTGCATTATAATCTACTTCTGTAGAGACCAGACCCGTATTTGCCACGGATGTGGGCTTGATGTTGGTAACTTTGATTTTCCCGCGGGATTCTACGCGCAGGCTGTCGCCCAGCATTCTGACGGCGGCCTTTGTCACATTATAGACCCCGCAACCGCTCACGGGATAGTTGCCGAGGATGGAGGAAATGTTCACGATATGTCCCTGCCCCTGCTCAATCATCTGGTCATAGACCGCCGCGATGCCGTACAGTGTACCATTGATCGCGGTAGCAATGCTTTGCTCCCATGCTTCCATGGCAATTGCGTGTTCGCTGTAATAGGCAAGCGGCATTGTGCCGGCATCATTGACCAGCACATCAATGCGTCCGTAGGTGTCCACGGCGAACTTCGCCATGGCATTGACCTGATCTTTCACACGAACATCGGTCTTGATGTAGGAAGCCTCGCCGCCGCTTTCACGGATCTCCTGCGTAATTTCCCGGAGCAATTCCTCACGCCGCGCGGCCAGAACGACCTTTCCGCCCAACTCGGCGGCCTTCTTTGCGGTCTCTTTGCCGAAACCGCTGGAAGCGCCGGTGATGACAATGACCTTGTCTTTTATGTAGTTTTCGGTTCTATAGCTGTTCATCGAAACACCTCCTAATCAAATGACAAAGGATTCGCCTGAAGCGCGCACGGTCAGATCACCGATGCTGACACCCCAAGGCTGATTGATGGCATAAATAATATTGTCCGCCAAGACCTGTGGATCAGGATCGTTGTAGGTCATGCTGTTGATGTCATGGAAATCGGGACGCAGCGGAGCCTCTTCTACCCAGTTGCTGAGGATTTCAAGGGGGCCTGCCACTGCGGGCATCATTGCCATCTGATCGACCACGCTGCTGGAAAGGTTGGTCTTCATAAAGCCGGTGGGCTTAATGGTCGTGACCTTGATTTTGCCCTGACACTCGCTGCGCAGAGATTCCGCCAGATACTGCACGCCCATCTTTGCGACCTGATACACGCCTGCGCCCGCAACGGGGAAGTTGGCGTAGATGGAGGAGACATTAATCACCTGTCCCTGTCCCTGCTTGATCATCTGGTCATAGACGGCGGAGATGCCGAAAATAGTGCCCTTGATGCTGATGTCGATGCACTGTTCCCATTTGTCCAGCGCCTGCTCATGCTCACTGAAAAAGGCCAGCGGCATCGTCCCGGCGTTGTTAACAAGCACATCGATCCTGCCGTAGGTATCTACCGCGAATTTAGCCATTGCGAAAACATCGTCCTTTTTCGCCACGTCTGTTACGATGTAGCTGGCCTCACCGCCCGCCGCCTTGATCTCCGCCACGGTCTCCTTCAGCTTCTCTTCGCTGCGTGCCGCCAGAACGATCTTGCCGCCCATCTCTGCGGCTCGCTTTGCAGTCAGCTTGCCGAAGCCGCTGGAGGCGCCGGTGATAATAATGACCTTGCCTTCCACGTAGTTTTTCTGAATGTAATTGCTCTTGTATGTCTCCAATTCAATTACCTCCTGTCTGATTGATTTGTTGTGCGTCATGACTCACACGTTTGATGTGTTAATTTTAAAACAAACATGGGGCAAAATACATTCACAATCTTCCACTTTTCTGTATTAGTTCATAATTATCCTTTTTTCTGAATTTAATTCTCCCGTTTTGAGCCGTTATCAAATCGTTCATTTCTTGTATTTCTGCAAAAACTGTGTTAAAATTTTATTATGCTAACAGAAACTGGGGGGGGGGTACCGTGAAAGCTCTGCCATCAACAAAAGAGAGATTTGCATTGGCTTTGAGGGAATTGCTTGAGAGCAACTCCTTTGAGAGTATTTCTGTCGGGGATATCGTGGGGCTCTCCGGTCTTAGCAGCAGGACGTTTTACAATCACTTTCGGGATAAAAACGAGTTGCTTGCCTATCTCTATCGGATAACTGTCGAGCCTCTGTGGTATACGGATGGGAAGCGAAACTCTCTCGAAACGTTTTTTACTTGCTGCAAGGACAACTTTCTTTATAACGGCACCCTCAAGGGCTTCGGAAACGCTCTATCCTATTACGGGCAGAATGACCTGCGCTCCGAAATAGAAAACAAGGGCGTTGAGGATCTTGTAAGGCTGCTGAAATGGAACCATTTTCCGGGTGCGATAACGCCGGAATTGAGAGAAGTGCTCCGTTTCTTCATGTGTGGTATTACGCGCTATTTTGAAAAGTATTATCTGGATTCCAAAACCATTCAGGTCGACTGGCTGTATACCTTCTGGATCAACTGTGTCCCAGCCTATTTGGCTGAATATCTAGTAAAAGAGCCGGAATAAATCTTTTCCGCAAAACTTATGATACCTCGGTACATGAGATATCGAGATATATTGAGAGAGACAAAAAGAAATCTGTTTTTTCCTCATGAATGCGTTTCACGGTGAAACGCATTCTTTTGACCGTAAAACGCCATATCTCACGGTGCCAGTCCGGCAGCAGGATAATAAGGGCCTATCGTCAACAGCGCATGGTAGAGCGCTGTCAGCCGATAAGCCCTTATTTTCTTTCTGTATGTAGTTGTCGATCCCGGTGAATCCCGCACATAAGCCACATGCCCAGAGTAGGTCTGCATTTTTGGCGTGGGGCTCATAAACCATCAAAAAGGAAGCGCATTGTCGACTTTAATCAAGGAATCGATTCCAGACTAATTACAGAAGCCAACATATAAAGCAAGCGGAGGCCATCGATCTCCGCTTGTTCGTTACCCATATACAATCTCCTGTGAATATTTACGACAGCCCCTATCCATACCCGCAGTATACCGGCCCAAAGAGGATCACTTCCCTGTGAAGGCATTTCAGAGTCAGCGTTTTTCGCCCTCTTTTGCCGCCTTCTCGATGCTGCGAATGGTCTGCAAATATTCCTCCTCCACGGGAGAAAGATTCTGCACCTGATATTTCCTGTATTCCGCCTTTGCCTGCTCCATCGCCTGCGTGTGGCTTACGGTTCCCCCGTCGGTAAGCAGGGCTTCTCCGGTGGAGGCAAGGATGCGGTCCAGGTTCTCTACATAATCGCTCATGCACATGGGCCGGCGGCGCATCGCCTGAATTTCCGCAAAGTCAAAATATCCGGAAACGAGATTGTTCAGTATCTTCAGTTCGTCCGCAGAGAGATAGTTCTTTGCAACAGCAATATCCTTCGCCGTGGGAAAATCCCCGGAAAATGCGGTAAGCCCCATAAATGGCTTTTCGGCATCGGCTCGCTCAAAAATCACCTCTGCGGCGGTATGGCCATGGGCGGCATAGTGCAGCTTGTTCTGCACCATTTTGAAAAAAGCCACCGACTCGGCGCTTTTGGGGTCATAGTCCACGCTAGTAGCGTAGAGGTCGAGGACCTGACGGTACATCACCTTTTCGGAGGAACGGATGTCCCGGATGCGGTCAAGAAGCTCCTTCCAATAGCTGCCGCCGCCGAGATTCTTCAGGCGCTCATCATCCATGGCGAAGCCCTTGATCATGTACTCCTTCAAGCGCTCGGTAGCCCAGCGGCGGAACTGCGTTGCAATGGAGGACCTGATGCGATAGCCCAGAGAGATGATCATGTCCAGGTTATAATATAGTCTTTCGCGCTCCACATTGCGATTTCCCTCGCGGCGAACTTGTCGGAATTTCCGACAGGTTGAACTTTCGTCCAGCTCACCTTCGGAATAGATGTTTTTGATGTGCTCAACCACATTTGCATGGGAAGATTGGAAAAGCTCCTCCATCTGTGCCTGTGTCAGCCAGACAGTTTCATCCTGAAACCGGACATCAATTTTTGTCTCGCCGCTTTCAGACTGGTAAATGATGATATCGCCCTTGTTTTCATCGTTGAGGAAATTACTGCTCATTTTTGTTCCCTCCCGGCTTTTCGGTGGCTTCAGCAAACGCTCGGCTTATTGTTATTATAGTATCACAGAATCGGCGTTTTTTCAACAGACGCCAAGGGAATGATGCCCCTGTGCCTCTTTTTGAGAAAACAAGGGAAAATGTCCGCATCAATCTCTCCATTTCTGCGCCTCCCAAAGCATATCGATATGCCGGCGGGATTTTCGGTTTGTGTTGTTGTAATCGTCTGAGCAGAGCCAGTCGATGAGATAGCATTTGGGGATCATGTACTTCTGCAGCAGCGACAGCGCCTTCAGCTTCCCCACGCGAATCCATTGGCAGACGGTGCGTCGGTTATAGCCTGTGAAGTCCACGGCGGCGGCCACATCCATCACATCCGGCAGCGCAGCCAGCTTGCTCTCATAGTAGCGCCGGAGCTTCTTCTCGTCCTTGGCGCACGGCGGTTGGATGCGAATTTTATAGGGCCGAACTATTTCGCCTCCGTATTTGTACCAGTTCTTCGGCGCTATGTATTTTTCCGGGTTGACCTCACGGTCGTTCATAAAAGCGATCACATCGCTCTTTTTGATGGCGTAGCAGCGGGTTTTCTTGCCGGTGAAGGTGTGGGGAATCAGGTTGAATTGGAGAAGATAGAGAGCCGTCCGTTTGCTGATGTGACAGGCGATCCGCATCTGCTCCTTGCTCATAATCTCTGGGTATCTTTTGAATTCCTTGGCGTCGTATTTCATAACGAAGACTCCTTTCTGTGTTTCGGTCCGAAAGGGTGCTTCGTGTGATTTGTTTTGAGCCGGTTTTTCTTGCATTTATCCGGGAGGCCGCTCGCAAAGCCATACCGGACAAGGGCTTTCTTCTTGCGTATTTTCTTGCCAGCGTGCAAAAAGCTGGTCGTTTTGGGGCATTTCTCATTTCAATTTGAACTCAGGTTTTTTCTGATATGGAGCTGGTCAATACCGGTCGGCGCGTCCAAAATCCGTTGCAGCACAAGGGCTTTCGCCGTTTCCAAAGCTGCCGTCACCGACCACAGCAGACACGGAAATGCCAAGGGCGAACAAGACTCGAAATCAGGTAGTCGCGCAAGCGGCTCGTGGGTTCGAATCCCACCCTATCCGCCACATCGCCGGAGCAAAGTTCGCTTTGCTCCGGCTTTTTGCTGTGCAAAAGCATAGCAAAACAAGAACGAAGCATGATGCCGCAATCTTCTTAACCGGAGTCGAGCAGGAAGCGAATGTCGTGACTGCAAACTATTCGCCGGACTGGGCAATCGCTTTCTATGAGGGCAAGGTCAAGCATATTTTCTTCATAGCCGAAACGAAAGGCACAATGGAAAGTCTTGAGTTGCGTCCTATTGAGCAGGCGAAAATCTCTTGCGCCAAGAAGCTGTTCAACGAGATGTCCACAAGCAATGTGGTGTACCACGATGTAGACAGCTACCAGAGTTTGCTGAACATCATGAATTCGTTATAAAAAAGGCAGGGTCACACAAGCAAGGGTGTGTCCCTGTTTTCAATTCTCGTCCAGCTGCCACTTCGACCTTTTTACCGCTGAAGGCCACGCCGTATTTATAAATCGTCCTGACCCCGGCTGTCGTCAGCTCGGTCTCGTATTTCTTGTCGTTGATCTGCTGCAAGGCCGTCTCGGACAGCTTTTTCAGCTTTTCGTCGCTGCAATTTTTCTCCGCTTTCAGCTCAATCAGGATGCCCGGAAGACCCTTTTGCGTGGGCTTCAGCTGAATGTCATAGCGCCCGTCGCCCGATTCCCGGTTGGAGGTCACGAAAGCGCCGCCCAGCAGGGCGCACAGGCCCAGCATAAAGCCGTGGTAGAAATTCTCCCCGGCAGTATCGAAGGAGCTGACCGACTGGGTCAGCAGCGTCTGTATCTGCGCTTTCAGCCGTGCGTTATCGCCGGAGAAGATGGCCTCCTGAACGGAAATCGCCGTGGACGGCGGGATCAGATTCTCTAACCTCTGCAAAATCTCCTTGTTATACACCAGAGATCTTCGCCGCCTCGTCCGGGTCGTGGGCAAGCGGCGCGGTGAGCATGCTCGCCTTCGGCGCGGGCACGTGCGTCTTTATGCTGCTGTTCGGCCTGCTCGGGACGTTTCTCCCGAAGCGGTACAACAAATATCTGCTCAAGGGCAGCACGATCCTCATCGTCGCCGTCGGGCTGATCCTGATGACCAAAGGCATCCGGCTGCTTGCCTGACGGCAAGCACAAGCGGCGCGTCCGGTTTCGGACGCGCCACTTGGTTTATCAGATTTTCCGGGGGATCACTTTCCCGCCTCGGTCTCGCAGTACAGGCAGCGGTAGACGCGCCGCTCCCGATCCGTGAGCACGAACTCCTGCGGCAGCTCGCGCTCGGTCGAGGTGATGCAGCGCGGATTCTTGCACCGCAGCACGCCGCGGATGCGCTCGGGCAGCTTGAGCGTGCGCTTTTCCTGCAGCTCGCCGCCGCGGATGATGTTGACCGTGATGCTCGGATCGACGTAGCCGATCAGGTCCCAGTCGAGCTCCATCTCGCCGTCGATCTTGATGATGTCCTTGCGGCCGAGCTTGCCGCTGGTGACGTTTTTGAGGATGGCAACGGTGCAGGCGAGCTTGTCCAGACCGAGGATCTGGTAGAGCTCCATGGCCTTGCCGGCCGTGATGTGGTCGATGACGATCCCGTTTTGAATCGAATCAATAAGCATAACGTTTCTCCTCCCGTCAGTCGATGCCCAGCAGCTTGAGCATGAGCGCCATGCGGATATAGCGGCCGTTTTTCGCCTGCCTGAAGTAGCAGGCGCGCGGATCGTTGTCCACGGCGGCGGCGATCTCGTTGACGCGCGGCAGCGGGTGCAGGATGCTCATGTCGGGCTTGGCGGTCTCGAGCTTATCCGGCGTGAGGATATAGCTGTCGCGCAGGCGCAGGTAGTCCTCCTCGTTGAAAAAGCGCTCGCGCTGCACGCGGGTCATATACAGCACGTCCAGCTCCGGCATCACGGTCTCGAGCGACGTGGACTGCGTATAGGGGACGCCGGGCTTTTTGAGATACTCGTCCTTCACGTAGCGCGGGAGCTTGAGCTCCTCCGGGGAGATGAGCACGAAGCGGATGCCCGTGCAGCGGCTCATGGCGGCGACGAGCGAGTGCACCGTGCGGCCGAACTTCAGGTCGCCGCACAGGCCGATCGTCAGGTCGTCCAGCCGACCCTTTTCGCGGTAGATGGTCATGAGGTCGGTCAGCGTCTGCGTGGGGTGGTTGTGTCCGCCGTCGCCCGCGTTGATGACCGGGACCTGCGCGTGCATGGAAGCGACCAGCGGCGCGCCCTCCTTGGGATGGCGCATGGCGATGATGTCGCTGTAGCAGCTGACGACGCGCACGGTGTCCGCGACGGTCTCGCCCTTGGAGGCGGACGAGCTCTCCGCCGAGGCGACGCTGAGCACCTTGCCGCCGAGCGAGAGCATCGCGCTCTCGAAGCTCAGGCGCGTGCGCGTGGACGGCTCGAAAAACAGCGTGGCGAGGATCTTCCCGTCGCACTTGTGGGCATATTGCTCGGGGTGCTCCATGATCGCGCAGGCGGTGTCGATGAGCTCCATGATCTCCTGCGGGGTCAGCTGCATAATGTCGATCAGATGCTTCATATCACGCCTGACTTTCTGCCTGGATCCAGCTCTCGTCGGAGGGGTTTTCACGGAAGGCCAGCAGCCGCGCGACGTCGGCCTCGGTGATGTAGCCCTCCTGTGCACCCGTGCTGGCGACGGTGTCCAGATCCGTGAGGCTCACGTTTCTGACCTGCGCTGCGGCGAGCCGCTCCACGCCCTTTTTCATGCCGTAGGTGAAGATGCTCACGACGCCGAGCACCTCCGCGCCGGCTTCACGCAGCGCGTCCACCGCGTCGAGCACGCTGCCGCCGGTGGAGATCAGATCCTCGACGACCACGACCTTCTGCCCCGGGACGAGCTTGCCCTCGATGCGGTTCTGGCGGCCGTGATCCTTGCTGCTCGAGCGGACATAGCCCATCGGCAGACCGAGCAGATGCGCGGCGATGGCTGCGTGGGCGATGCCGGCCGTGGCCGTGCCCATGAGCACCTGCGCCTGCGGATACTCGCGCCTGACCGTCTCGGCGATGGCGCGCTCGACCAGATCACGCGCCTCGGGCGCGGTCAGGATGAGGCGGTTGTCGCAGTAGATGGGGCTCTTGATGCCGCTGGCCCACGTGAACGGCTCCTGCGGGCGCAGGAACACCGCCTCGATCGAGAGCAGGCTGCGCGCAACTTCGTGTTTGATATCCATAGCAGTTCCTCCTGTTGAAAAAGTCTCTGATCCGGCGCTCAGCCGACGAACGCGGCCACGCACCGGCGATAGGCGGCGACGGGATCGTCCGCCTGCGTGATCGGGCGGCCAACGACGATGTAGTCCGAGCCGATCTCCCGGGCGCGCTCCGGCGTTGTGACGCGCTTCTGGTCGCCGCTCTCCCCGTCGGCAAAGCGCACGCCGGGCGTCACGGTCAGAAAGTCCGCGCCGCAGCACGCATGGATGCTGCCCGCCTCCAGCGGGGAGCAGACCACGCCGTCAAGACCGGCATCGCGCGCATTGCGTGCATAGTGCAGCACGACCTCGTCGATCGGCGCGTGGATGAGCAGCTCCCGGTCCATGCGCTCCTGATCCGTGGAGGTCAGCTGCGTCACGGCGATGAGCAGCGGGCGCGTGCCGTCCGGCCGGGTCAGTCCCTCGAGCGCGGCGCTCATCATGGCCTTCGTGCCGGCAGCGTGGAGGTTGATGATATCCACATCCAGCGCCGAGAGCGCGGCCATCGCCTTTTTCACCGTGTTCGGGATGTCGTGCAGTTTGAGGTCGAGAAAGATCCTGTGGCCGCGCGCGTGGATCTGGCGCACGATGTCCGGCCCTTCGGCATAAAACAGCTCCATGCCGATCTTCACAAACGGCTTCTCGTCCTGAAAGAGGTCGAGAAATGCGAGCGTCTTTTCCCGGCTGTCAAAATCCAGCGCAATGATAACGTCCTTACCCATGATGTGCTCCTCCTATGATGTCCCTGAGATTGTCGATGCCGAAGCGCGCCATCGCGTCCGGCAGAGTTTCAATAATGTGCTTGCAGGCATACGGCTCGACCAGGTTTGCCGCGCCCACACCGACCGCCGTCGCGCCCGCGAGCATCAGCTCCAGAACGTCCTGCGCGCTCGTCACGCCGCCCATGCCCACGATGGGGATGTGCACCGCCTCGTACACCTGATAGACCATGCGCACAGCCAGCGGGAACATACCGGGGCCGGACATGCCGCCGGTCCGGTTGGCCAGCAGCGGGCGGCGGCGCGCAAGGTCGATGCGCATACCCGGCAGGGTGTTGATGAGGCTCACGCCGTCCGCGCCCGCGTCCTCGCAGGCCTTGGCAACGGCGGCAATGTCCGCCGCCGTCGGCGAGAGCTTGAGGATGATCGGCTTTTTCGTCACGGCGCGCACCGCGCGCGTCACCTCCGCCGCGGCCGACGGCTCCGCGCCGAAGGCAGCGCCGCCGCCGTGGACGTTCGGGCAGGAGATGTTGACCTCCAGCCAGCCGACCTGCGGCTGCGCGTCAAGCCTGGCGCAGACCTCGGCATATTCTTCCACGCTGAAGCCGCTCACATTCGCCATGACCGGCTTGTGAAACACCTTTTTCAGCTCCGGCAGCTCGTGCGCGATGACCGCGTCCACGCCGGGGTTCTGCAGCCCCACCGCGTTGAGCATTCCGCCGGCATACTCGGCGATGCGCGGCGTGGGGTTGCCGAAGCGCGGCGCACGCGTCGTCCCCTTGAAGGAGAACGTGCCGAGCATATTGATGTCATACAGCTGCGCAAACTCCTGCCCGTAGCCAAACGTACCGCTGGCCGGGATGATGGGGTTTTCCAGCTCGATCCCGCAGAGCGTTACGGCTGTTGCGGCCATAGGATCTCCTCCTTTGTGAACACGGGCCCGTCCTTGCAGACGCGCTTGCTGCCGTGCGTCGTTTTGCAGGTGCAGCCCATGCACGCGCCGAAGCCGCAGCCCATGCGCGCCTCAAGGCTCAGCTGACCGTCGAGCGGCGTCGCGCTGCACAGCGCCTGCAGCATGGGCATCGGCCCGCAGGCATACACATAGGTGCCGCCCTCGGGCAGCGCGTCGGTCACGAAGCCGCGCGCGCCCATGGTGCCGTCCTCGGTCACGACCGTGACGGGGATGCCGAGCGCTTCAAACGCATCGGCAAGCAGCACCTCTGCCGCCGTGCGAAAGCCGAGCACGGCCAGCGGGCTGCACCCCTCGGCCACGAGCTGCTGCGCCAGACCGTACAGTGGGGACGCGCCCACGCCGCCGCCGACCAGCAGCGGCCGCGCACCGGCGGGTGCGGTGTCAAAGCCGTTGCCGAGACCGACCAGCAGGTCCAGCTCCGTGCCCGGCACCAGCGTGCTCAGCTGCGCCGTGCCTGCGCCCGCCACTTTATAATACAGCGTCAGCGCGCCGTCACTCCAGCTGCACACCGACACGGGGCGGCGCAGAAAATATCCGGCGAGCCGGATGTCCGCAAACTGCCCCGGCGCGGTGATCGCGGCGGTGTCCCCCGCGAGACGCAGACGATACGTCCCGCGGGCGACGGGCGCGTTTTCCGCAATGGTGAAACGTTTCTGCTGCATGACTTACTCCGCGTGGATCGTGGACACGGCCAGCGTCGTCTCCTCGAGCACGTCGAGCAGCACGCGCACCGTATCGAGCGAGGTAAAGACGGTCACGCCGTTTTCCACCGCGCAGCGCCGGATCGCGGCGCCGTCCTGCGCGTGGACGCTCGAATGGATGGAGCGGGTGTTGATGATGTAGCTGACGTAGCCGCTGCGGATGGAATCGAGGATCTCGTGGCTGCCGTCGCTGATCTTGCCGCGCACGCGCGTGCGGATGCCGAAGGACTTGAGGTAGGCAGCCGTGCCTGCGGTCGCCTCGATGTTAAAGCCCATCTCATAGAACCGGCGCACGAGCGGCAGGCCCTCGGGCTTGTCCTCATCGGCCAGCGTCACGAACACGGTACCGTAGTTCTGCACGTTCATGCCGGAGGCCTGCAGCGCCTTGTACATGGCGCGCGAGAGCTTCTTGTCGTAGCCGATGGCCTCGCCCGTGGACTTCATCTCCGGGGAGAGGTAAGCGTCCAGCCCGTGGAGCTTGGCGAAGGAGAACACCGGCGCCTTGACATAGCAGCGCTCTTTCTCCGGCGGATACAGGTCGAAGATGCCCTGCTCCTTGAGGCTCGTGCCGAGGATGACGTTCGTGGCGATGTCCGCGAGCTGATAGCCCGTAGCCTTCGACAAAAACGGCACCGTGCGCGACGAGCGGGGGTTGACCTCGATGATGTAGACATGGTCGCTCTTATCGACGATGAACTGGATGTTATACAGGCCGACGATGCCGATGCCCAGACCGAGCTTCTTGGCATAGGTCAGGATCGTGCCCTTGACCTTGTCGGAGATGGAAAACGGCGGGTAGACGCTGATGGAGTCGCCGGAGTGGACACCGGTGCGCTCGACCAGCTCCATGATGCCGGGCACGAACACGTCTCTGCCGTCGCAGATGGCGTCGACCTCGACCTCGCGGCCGGAGATGTACTTATCGACCAGCACGGGCTTGCCCTCGCCGGTGCGCACGGCGTTCTGCAGATAGTGGCGCAGCATCTCGTCGTCGGCCACGATCTCCATGGCGCGGCCGCCCAGCACGAACGACGGGCGCACCAGCACCGGATAGCCCACCGTGTGCGCAGCCTTGAGACCGTCGTCCAGATTCGTCACCGCCGCGCCCATCGGCTGCGGAATGTTCAGCTCGAGCAGCAGCTTTTCAAAGCAGTCGCGGTTTTCCGCGCGCTCGATCGCAGCGCAGTCCGTGCCGATGATCTGCACGCCGCGCATCATGAGCGGCTGCGCCAGATTGATGGCCGTCTGGCCGCCGAGGCTGGCGATCACCTGATCGGCCTGCTCCTCGTGCAGGATGTTCATGACATCCTCGGGCGTGAGGGGCTCGAAATACAGCTTATCGGCGGTCGTGTAATCGGTGGAGACCGTCTCGGGGTTGTTGTTGATGATGATGGCCTCATAGCCCGCGCGCCGGATGGTCTGCACCGCGTGGACGGTGGAGTAGTCAAACTCCACGCCCTGACCGATGCGGATCGGGCCTGCGCCGAGCACGACGACCTTCTTCTTGTCCGAGCGGCGCGCCTCGCTCTTTGCGCCGGGGGCGTAGGTGGAGTAGAAATAGGGGATGTAAGCGCCGGTGTGGCTGGTGTCCACCATCTTGTAGGCGGGGTAGAGCCCCAGCTGCACGCGCTGGGCATACACATCCTCCTCGCGCACGCCCCAGAGCCGCGCGATGTAGGGGTCACAGAAGCCCATCTGCTTGGCCCGCTTGAGCGTCTCTCCGTCGCCCTTGTGCGCGCAGAGCGTCTGCTCCATGTCCACGATGCCGCGGATGGTCTCGAGGAAGTAGGGCGTGATCATCGTCAGCGCGGCGACCTCGTCCACGCTCGCGCCCAGACGCAGCAGCTGCGCGACGGCAAAGAGCCCGTCATCGCGGAACTGGTGCAGGTACTCGGTCAGCTCCGCCTTGGTCATGTTCTGGAACTTCGGCAGCCAGAGGTGCTGCGCGCCGATCTCCAGCGAGCGGACGGACTTGAGCAGGCACTCCTCGAGCGTACTGCCGATGCCCATGACCTCGCCCGTGGCCTTCATCTGCGTGCCGAGCGTGTTGGCGGCGGTCGAGAACTTATCGAACGGGAAGCGCGGCAGCTTTGCGACCACGTAGTCCAGCGACGGCTCGAACGCGGCCGTCGTGTTGGCGACGGCGATCTCGTCGAGGTTCATGCCGACAGCGACCTTGGCCGTGACGCGCGCGATGGGATAGCCGCTGGCCTTGCTCGCCAGCGCCGACGAACGGGAGACGCGGGGGTTGATCTCAATGAGGAAGTACTCCGAGGTCTTGGGGTTGAGCGCAAACTGCACGTTGCAGCCGCCCTGGATCTTCAGCGCGCGGATGATCTTGATCGCGCTGTCGTTGAGCATCTTCATGTCATGGTCGCTGAGCGTCATGATCGGCGCGACGACGGCGGAGTCGCCGGTGTGCACGCCCACGGGGTCGATGTTCTCCATGCCGCAGATGGTGATGGCGCGGTCGGACGCGTCGCGCATGACCTCAAACTCGATCTCCTTATAGCCCTTGACGCTCTTTTCGATCAGCACTTGATGGATGGGCGAGAGCTTGAACGCCTGCATACCCAGCTCGACGAGCTGCGCCTCATCGTCGGCAAAGCCGCCGCCCGTGCCGCCGAGCGTGAACGCCGGGCGCAGCACGACCGGATAGCCGATGGCCGCGGCCGCGGCCTTGGCCTCCTCGAGATTGTAGGTGATCTGCGACGGGATGACCGGCTCGCCGATGCTCTGGCAGAGCTCCTTGAACTGCTCGCGGTCCTCGGCGCGGCGGATGCTGTCGCTGTCCGTGCCGAGCAGCTCGACCTGACACTCCTTGAGCACGCCCTTCTGCTCGAGCTGCATCGCCAGATTCAGACCGGTCTGGCCGCCGATGCCCGGGACGATCGCATCCGGACGCTCCTTGCGCAGGATACGCGCCACATACTCCAGCGTCAGCGGCTCCATGTACACCTTGTCCGCGACGGAGGTATCCGTCATGATCGTGGCGGGGTTGGAGTTGACGAGGATGACCTCGTACCCCTCCTCCTTGAGTGACAGGCACGCCTGCGTGCCGGCATAGTCAAACTCGGCAGCCTGGCCGATGACGATCGGGCCGGAGCCGATGATCATAATTTTCTTCAGATCCGTTCTTTTGGGCATATGATTTCCTCCTCAGTACGTAAAAGGTTCTGTATGTGATGTATTTTTATATGTAGGTGTAAGGCGCTCAGACCTGTGCGTCCTGCCAGACGACGGCGCCGCCGCAGACGTTGCGCACGCACCGCCCGTAGACCGTCTGTCCGGAGAAGGGCGTGCTCTTTCCCATGGAGCAAAACTGCGCCGGGTCGATGCGGTAGTGCGCGTTGAGATCCCAGACGGCATAATCGTCCGCGCGCAGCGGGAAGCCGAAGCGCTTTCGGGGGTTGACGGCCATGAGCTCCACGAGCTTGTCGAGCGTCAGCACGCCGGTGCGCACAAGGTGGGTATAGAGCACGGGAAACGCCGTCTCAAGGCCGACGATGCCCATGGCGCTCCCGGCGAGGCCCCTGGCCTTTTCCTGCGCGCTGTGCGGCGCGTGGTCGGTCGCGATCATGTCCACCGTGCCGTCGAGGATGCCCTCGATGAGCGCCTGCCGGTCGGCCTGCGTGCGCAGGGGCGGGTTCATCTTGAAGCTGCCGTCCTCGCGCAGGTCGTCCTCGGTCAGCACGAGGTAGTGCGGTGCGGTCTCGCAGGTGACGTCCAGCCCCTGCGCCTTCGCCCGGCGGATGAGCGCCACACTCTCCTTGGTGGACACGTGGCACATATGATAGGCGCAGCCTGTCTCGCGCACCAGCTCGAGATCGCGCTCCAGCTGCCGCCACTCACTCTCGCTGCTGATGCCCTTGTGCCCGTGGGCGCGGGCATACGCGCCGTCGTGGATATAGCCGCCGTGCAGGAGGGTGTTGTCCTCGCAGTGCGCGGCGATGAGCTTGCCGAGGCTTGCCGCCTTGCGCATCGCGGCGCGCATCACGTCCGCATCCTGCACGCCGCTGCCGTCGTCGGAAAAGCCGGCGACATAGGGCGCGAGCTGCTCCATGTCCGCAAGCTCCCTGCCGCCGCGGTGCGCGGTGATCGCGCCGTAGGGCGTCACATCGATGACCGCATCCGTGCGGATGCGCTCCAGCTGGGGGGCAAGCGTCTGCAAACTGTCCGGCGCCGGATCCAGATTGGGCATGGCACACACGCGGCTGTATCCGCCGTGCGCCGCAGCAAGCGTGCCGGACGAAATGGTCTCCTTATAAGAAAAACCCGGCTCACGAAGATGTACATGCACATCTACGAAACCAGGTAATACCACGAAAGAAGAAATATCAAGTTCGTCACCGGCAATGCTGCCGCTGCCAAGAAAAACAGAATCACGGTTGCCGGGAAAAAGATCCCACCCAAATGCCTGCATATTCTCTGCGGCCGCAACCATTTTTCCTCGCCTCATTTCTGCCGAATCGCAAATTTTTGATATGATATCACATAATCGCCCGGTCTGTCAACAAATCCGGCGGCTTTTCGCGCCGTCTTTTTGCACGAAAAATTCCGTCATTTTCCGCCCCGTGTTGACACGCATCTCTGCGCCAAGAACCGGATACAGACAGGCTCGGCGGCGCGCCCATCCGGGCGCGCCGCCGTGTGCTTCAGAGCAATTTCAGCACCCCGTCGCCGTAGTCGGCGCATGTCGCGCCGTCCGGCTGGCCGGTGATGACGGCCGGGCAGGCGTCGAGCGCCGCCTCGAGCCGGTCGGCCGCGGCCGCGCGGCCAATGTGCCGCAGCAGCATGACCTCTGCGCGCAGGATGCTCTGGGGGTTGGCGTAGTCGCCCATGCCGCGCTCGATCATGCGCGGCGCCGAGCCGTGGATGGCCTCGAACATGGCGTAGCGGTCGCCGATGTTGGCGCTGCCCGCCGTGCCGACGCCGCCCTGGAGCTGCGCGGCCTCGTCGGTGATGATGTCGCCGTAGAGGTTCGGCAGCAGCAGCACCTGAAAGCCGCTGCGCACCCGCTCGTTGACGAGGTTCGCCGCCATGATATCAATATAGTAGTCATCGACGGTGATCTCGGGATAATCGGCGGCCACCTCGTGGCAGAGGGCGGTGAACTTGCCGTCCGTCTTTTTGAGGATGTTCGCCTTCGTGACGACGGTCACGCGCGTCTTGCCGTTGCGCCGGGCATAGTCGAACGCCGCGCGGGCGATGCGCCGCGTGCCGGGGTCGGTCGTGACCTTGAAGTCCACGGCCATGCCGGGCAGCTCCACGCCGCGGCTGCCGAGAGCGTACTCGCCCTCCGTGTTCTCGCGGAAGAACGTCCAGTCGATGCCCTCGTCAGGAATGGTCACGGGACGGACGTTCGCGTAGAGGTCGAGCGCGCGGCGCAGCTTCACGTTCGCGCTCTCGAGCCCGCCGCCCATGGGCGTCGTCGTCGGGCCTTTGAGCAGCACGTCGCAGGCCAGAATTTCCGCGAGCACATCGTCCGGCACGGCCTGATTGCAGGCCAGCCGGTTTTCGATCGTGAGGCCGCGGATGCGCCGCAGGGCGATGCTGCCGCGCGCGATCTCGTCGGCGAGCAGCGCCTCGAGCACGCGCACCGCCTGCTCCATGATGATCGGGCCGATGCCGTCGCCGTCGACAAGGCCGATGGTCACGGTCGCCTTGTTCGTATAGTCCACCTGCTCGGCGGTCATGCCCGCAACGCGGGCCTGCTGCTCGGTCAGCAGCGTGCGAAACGCCGCACAGGCGCGGTCAATATCGTTCATAGTGCATGCTCCTTTGTGTAGTTGAGCAGTCCGCCGGCGAGCAGGATGGCCTGCTGCCGCTCGGTGAGGCTGCACACGACGGGGTAGGACTTGCCCGCCGCCGTGTCCGTGAGCGTCAGTTTCCCCGCTGCCATGCCGGTGCGGATATCGTCGATGCGCAGGTGCGCGCCGGGCTGCAGCGCGTCGTAATCCGCCGGATCGGCAAACGTCAGCGGCAGGATGCCGGCGTTGATGAGGTTGGCCGCATGGATGCGCGCGAAGCTCTTGGCCACGACGCAGCGGATGCCGAGATACATCGGCACGAGCGCCGCGTGCTCGCGCGACGAGCCCTGCCCGTAGTTGCTGCCGCCGACGATGATGCCGTCCCCGGCCGCTCTGGCGCGCGCCGGGAAGGTCGGATCACAGACCGTGAAGCAAAATTCCGACAGCTTCGGGATGTTCGAGCGATACGGCAGGATCTTCGCCCCCGCCGGCATGATGTGGTCGGTCGTGATGTTGTCGCCCACCTTGAGCACGAGCTCCGCCGTGAGCGTGTCGGCAAAGGGCCTGCTCTGCGGGAAGGGCTGGATGTTCGGCCCGCGCAGCACCTCCACCGCGTCCGCCTCGTCCGCCGGGGCGGGCGGCAGCACGGCGCTGTCGTCGATGCGAAACTGCTCCGGCAGCGTGACGGCCGGCATGGGGCCGAGCGTCTGCGGGTCGGTGATCGTGCCGGTGAGCGCGGCGGCGACGGCCGTCTCCGGGGACACGAGGTAGACCTGCGCGTCCTTCGTGCCGCTGCGGCCGAGGAAGTTGCGGTTGAACGTGCGCAGGCTCACGCCGCCGGAGTTGGGCGAGAAGCCCATGCCGATGCACGGGCCGCACGCGCACTCGAGCAGGCGCGCGCCGCTGGTGAGGATGTCCGTGAGCGCGCCGCAGTCAGAGAGCATGGTCAGCACCTGCTTCGACCCCGGCGAGATGGACAGGCTCACGCCCGGGGCGATGGTCCTGCCCTTGAGCAGGGCTGCGACCTTGAGCATATCGAACAGGGACGAATTCGTGCACGAGCCGATGCAGACCTGATCGACCTTCGTGCCCGCGAGCGTTTCCACGGGGACGACGTTGTCCGGGCTGTGCGGGCAGGCGATCATGGGCTGCAGCGTGTTGAGGTCGATGTCAATGATGCGGTCATAGCGCGCGTCCGGGTCGCTCGCAAGGGGGATAAAGTCCACCTCGCGCCCCTCGGCGGCGAGGAAGGCGCGCGTCACGTCGTCCGACGGGAAGATGGACGTCGTCGCGCCGAGCTCGGTGCCCATGTTCGTGATCGTGGCGCGCTCGGGCACGGACAGCGCCGCGATACCCGGCCCGCCCCACTCGATGATCGCGCCGACGCCGCCCTTGACCGACAGGATGCGCAGCAGCTCGAGGCTGATGTCTTTGGCCGTGACGTAGGGCCGCAGCGTGCCGGTGAGGTTGACCTTGAACATTTTCGGCATCGTGATGTAGTACGCGCCGCCGCCCATGGCGACCGCGACGTCCATGCCCCCCGCGCCGAAGGCCAGCATGCCGATGCCGCCGCCGGTGGGCGTGTGGCTGTCGGAGCCGATGAGCGTCCTGCCCGGCTTGCCGAAGCGCTCGAGCTGCACCTGATGGCAGATGCCGTTGCCCGGGCGGGAGAACCAGACGCCGTGCTTTTTGGCCACGGTCTGGAGATAGCGGTGGTCGTCTGCGTTTTCAAAGCCGGACTGCAGCGTGTTGTGGTCGACATAGGCCACGCTCAGCTCGGTCTTCACGCGCGGGATGCCCATCGTCTCAAACTCCAGATAAGCCATCGTGCCGGTCGCGTCCTGTGTGAGCGTCTGGTCGATGCGCAGGGCGATCTCGCTGCCGGGCGTCATGTCGCCGTGCAGCAGGTGCGCGCGGATGATCTTCTGAGCAAGCGTTTCACCCATGATTTTTCAGCCTCCCAATCATACTTTCCTTGGCGTGGATGGTGTGCTCGGTCGTGAGCGCGGCGGCGCGGTCGGCGTCTCCGGCGGCGATGGCGTCGAAGATGGCGCGGTGCTCCCTGACGACCTGCGCCGTGCGCTTGGTGTCGGCGATGGACGCCTTGCGGTAGCGGCGGGTCTTGCGGTGCAGCGGGACGAGTGTGTCGCTGATGACGGCGTGGCCGCTCATGTCGCAGATGACGTCGTGGAACTGGTCGTCCATCTCGCGCAGGTGCTCGGCGTCGCGCTTTTCAAAGTAAAATTCCTGCAGGTCCAGAATGTGCCGCAGGCGCGCAAGCCCCTCGGGCGAGACGTTTTTCGCCGCGTAGTAGGACGCGAGCCCCTCGATCCGGCAGCGGATGTCCATGATGTCCACAAGATCCTCGGCCGTGATGCCGAGCACGACGGAGCCCTTGCCGGTGTCGGCGATGAGGTGCTCCTGCTCGAGGCGGCGCAGCGCCTCGCGGATGGGCGTGCGGCTGACGTTGAGCTGCTCGACGAGCTTCAGCTCCGTGAGCACCTCGCCGCGCGGGTACACGCCCTGAATGATATCGGATTCCAGCCGCTCAAACACCTGATCGGCCAGCGTAACGGTACGGAAATCTTTCATACTGCGCCTCCTGTCAAACCTGCGCGAAGCGGCCGGGCGCCAGCTCCGCGATCTTGGCTTTGAGTTCCTTGACGGACAGGACGGTCTGGCGGCCGTCCTCGTATTCCGCATCCACCCAGCCCTTGAGCGCGAGCACGAGCGGGTCGTGCTTGTCGATCTGTTTTTCGCCGGTCAGGTGGTAGTTCTGGTTGATCCAGTAGGCGATGCCCGCAAGGCCGGACGTCTTGCCGACCTGCACGGACGCCGGGCGGTTGAGCAGCTTCTCGGTGTCGAAGATCGTGTAGATCTCGGCATCCTTGAGCAGGCCGTCGGCGTGGATACCGGCGCGCGTGGCGTTGAAGTCGCGCCCGACGAACGGCGTCATCGGCGGGATGTCGTAGCCGATCTCGTGCTGGAAGTAGTCGGCGATCTCGGTGATGACCGTCGGGTCCATGCCGTCGAGCGAGCCGCGCAGCGACGCATACTCGAACACCATCGCCTCGAGCGGGATGTTGCCCGTGCGCTCGCCGATGCCCAGCAGCGAGCAGTTGACCGCGCACGCGCCGTAGAGCCACGCGGTCGAGGCGTTGACGACGGCCTTGTAAAAGTCGTTGTGCCCGTGCCACTCGAGGCACTCGCTCGGCACGTCGGAGTACTGCTGCAGGCCGTAGATGATGCCGGCCACGCTGCGCGGCAGCGCCGCCTCCGTGTAGGGGATGCCGTAGCCCATGGTGTCGCACGCGCGGATCTTGACCGGGATGCCCGCCTGACGCGAGAGCTTTTGCAGCTCGTTGACAAACGGCACGACAAAGCCGTAAAAGTCGGCGCGCGTGATGTCCTCGAGGTGGCAGCGCGGGACGACCCCGGCCTCAAACGCATCGGCCACGGTGGCAAGGTAGTAGTCCATGGCCTGCTTTCTGGTCATTTTCATCTTCTTGAAGATGTGGTAGTCGCTGCAGCTGACGAGGATGCCCGTCTCGCGGATGCCGAGGTCGCGCACGAGGCGAAAGTCCTCCTTTGTCGCGCGGATCCAGGTCGTGATCTCCGGGAACTTCAGCCCCAGCTCCATGCACTTTTCGAGCGCCTCGCGGTCTTTTTTGCTGTAGATGAAAAACTCCGTCTGCCGGATGATGCCATACGGCCCGCCGAGCCGGGACAGGTACTTATAAATGTTGACGATCTGGTCGACCGTGTACGGCTCCACGGACTGCTGCCCGTCGCGCAGGGACGTGTCCGTGATCCAGATCTCCTCGGGCATGTTCATCGGCACGCGCCGGTGGTTGAACGGCACCTTCGGCACCATTCCCTGCGTGTAGATGTCGCGCTGGAGGTTCGGCTCCGCCACGTCCTGGAGCGAATATTTATACGCATTCTGCTCCAGTAAATTCGTCTTTCCGGATATTTCAAGCATGGCAGTGGGACTCCTTTCTGTTGCTTTGTATTATTGTATACAATTATACACACGCTGTTTTTATTGTCAATAGAATTGTTCACAATTTTCCGCTTGCTTTCCGGGCGGAAGCTGGTATAATACAAAAACGTTCAAAATTGAACTATTTTGGGAGGCGACCATCGTGCTCAACGCAGCTCAGGTCTATACCTACACGCGCCGCATCCTCGACGCTTACGCCGCCGTCATGCAGCCGCTGAGTGCGGAGCTGGACATGGCGCAAAATGCCGTGGACATTCTGCTCTTTCTGGCCAACAATCCGGGGCTGGACACCGCGCGCGACATCTGCACATACCGGAAGCTCAAGCCGGGCATCGTGTCGTTCCACGTGGACAATCTCGTGCGCGGGGGCTACCTGCTGCGCACGCGCGACCCCGGCGACCGCCGCCGCTGCCGGCTCGTGTGCACGGACAAGGCAGCGCCGATCATCGCGCGCGGTCAGGCGCTGCAGGAGCAGTTCGCCGCGCAGATGTCCGCGGGCCTCGCGCCCGACGCGCTCGAAACGTTCCAGCGCTGCCTGACGGCGTTCGCGCAGAATCTCGACCGCATGGCCAACAGGGAGGAAAGTTAAATGCAGCAGGACAAAACATTTCTCGGCACGGAGCCGGTCGGACAGCTCCTGCGCCGGCTCGCGATCCCGACGGTGATCGCGCAGCTCGTGAACATGCTCTACAACATCGTCGACCGCATCTACATCGGCCACATTCCCGAGGTCGGCAGCAGCGCGCTGACGGGCGTGGGCGTGTGCCTGCCGATCATCCTGATCGTGTCGGCCTTCGCGTGCTTCACGGCCTCGGGCGGCGCGCCGCGCGCGTCGATCTACATGGGGCGCAACGATATGGACAGCGCGGAAAAGACGCTCGGCGGCTGCTTCACGCTGCAGATCGGCATCTCCGTCGTGCTCACGGCGGCGCTGCTCCTCTGGGGGCGCAAGGCGCTGCTCGCCTTCGGCGCGAGTGAAAACACCATTGACTACGCTGCTGACTACCTGCATATTTATGCATTCGGCACGCTCTTTGTCGAGCTCACGCTGGGCATGAACGCGTTCATCACGGCGCAGGGCTTTGCCAAGGTGGGTATGTACACGGTGCTCATCGGCGCGGCGGCGAACATCGTCCTCGACCCGATCTTCATCTTCGCGCTGGGCATGGGCGTGCGCGGCGCGGCGCTGGCGACCGTGCTCTCGCAGGGGCTCTCGTGCGCGTGGGTGCTGGTGTTCCTGTGCGGGAAGAAGGCGTTTTTGCGCCTGCGGCGGGAAAACCTCTTCGTCTCGCCGAAGCTCATCCTGCCGTGCGTGGCGCTCGGCCTGGCCACGTTCACGATGCAGGCGAGCGAGAGCGTCATCTCCGTGTGCTTCAACGCTTCCCTGCTCAAGTACGGCGGCGACATCGCCGTCGGCGCCATGACGATCCTCACGAGCGTGATGCAGTTTGCCATGCTGCCGCTGCAGGGCATCGGTCAGGGCGCGCAGCCGATCACGAGCTACAACTTCGGCGCAAAGAACACCGACCGCGTGCGCGAAACGTTCCGTCTGCTGCTGAAGGTGTGCCTGATCTACTCCGTCTCGCTCTGGCTGCTCATCGAGCTCTTCCCCGGCCTGTTCGCGCGCATCTTCACGCCGGACGCGGAGCTCATCGCCTTCACGGCGCGCGTGCTGCGCATCTACTGCGCGGGCCTGTTCCTGTTCGGCATCCAGATCGCCTGCCAGATGACGTTCGTGTCCATCGGCAGCGCGGTGTGCTCGATCATCGTGGCCGTGCTGCGCAAGTTTGTGCTGCTCCTGCCGCTGATCTATCTGCTGCCGGCGCTGCTGCCCGACCAGACGACGGCCGTGTATCTGGCCGAGCCGGTCGCGGACGTCATTGCCGTCACGTGCACGGCCATCCTGTTTGCGACGCAGTTTCGCAAAGCCCTGCACAAGCTCGGAGCGAACGCCTGATCTGCTTTTTCGCTCCCCGGCGCGCGGTGAACACCGTGCGCCGGTTTTTTTGCAGAATGATTCAAAAATTTGAAACGCCCTTATCAAAAATGCAAAATCATCCCGCCGTTGACAACCGCCGCCCCGGCGCGTACAATGACAGCCACATCCATTCGAGAGGAGCTGCAAGCCATGCGCAATTCGTTTTTCAGCCGCAAAAACGACAGCACCGCGACCACGTGCGCGGCCGGCTTCGCATGCTCTGACGCGAATACCAACAACAATAGCGTCCTCCTGCTTACCATCGACACTGTGCTTGCAGTGTCGATTTCTGTTATACTCGGCATTCTGGGCATTACGCCGCCAACAGGACACGCCAAACCGGTATTCGCGGGATAACACGACAGCACTTGGTATACCAAGAGTCGGCCCCGACCGTTTTGGTCGGGGCCGATTTTTTTGTATAAAAAACGAAATGGTCGGAAAGGAAACCTGTCATGGAAAAGAAAAAAGTTGGATTTGCCAGCGGTATCGGCTTCATCCTCGCCGCCGCCGGCAGCGCCGTAGGCCTCGGCAACCTCTGGGGCTTCCCGTACAAGACGTCGCAAAACGGCGGCGCCGCCTTCGTGCTCATCTACATCGCGTGCGTACTGCTCATCGGCTTTGTCACGATGCTCAGCGAGATCTATCTCGGCCGCCGCTCACAGGCAAACCCCATGACCGCCTACAAGATGGTCAACAAAAACCTCGGCTGGTGCGGCCTCGTGGCGATCATGATCCCCGCGTTCATCATCTGCTACTACTCCGTGCTCGGCGGCTGGACGACGAAGTACGCGCTCAACTCCTTCAGCGGCAACGCGGGCATCGTCAGCACGTTCTCCGTCAACACGGGTGAGGTCATTCTCTACACGGCGCTGTTTCTCGTGCTGAGCGTGACGATCATCATGGGCGGCGTCAAGGACGGCATCGAGAAAGCCTCCAAGGTGCTCATGCCGGTGCTGTTTCTGATTCTCGTCGCCATCGCCATCTACGCGCTGACGCTCGGCAGCGGTGTGCGCGAGGGCCTGGCGTTCTACCTCAAGCCCGATTTCTCCGGCATCACGTTCAAGTCCGTGCTCGTGGCCATGGGCCAGGCGTTTTACTCCCTGTCGCTCGGCATGGGCATCATGATCACCTACGGCTCCTACACCGGCAAGGAGGTCAACCTCGTGCGCTCCACCGCCATGGTCTGCGTGTTCGACACGCTCGTGGCGCTCATCGCGGGCCTGGCCATCTTCCCGTCCGTCGCGCACTTTGACCCCTCCCTGCTCGGCAGCAGCAAGGGCGTCGCGCTCATGTTCATCATCCTGCCGCAGGTGTTCGAGTCCATGGGCAGCGTGGGTCAGGTCGTGTCGTTCGCGTTCTTCGTCATGGTCGACATCGCAGCCATCACGTCCGTCGTGTCCCTGATCGAGGTCGTGACACAGTTCGTCATCCAAAAGTTCCACGTCCACCGCAAGCGGGCCGCGCTCGTCGTCGCGTGCGTGTGCTTCGTCGTGTCGATCCCGATCGGCATCTCGCTCGGCCACGTCGCCATCCTCGAGGAGTCCAGCCCCGCGCTGTTCGGGCTCGACTGGCTGACGTTCTTTGACGAAGTGACCAACACCGTGCTCATGCCCGTGTGCGCACTGTTTTCCTGCATCGTCGTCGGCTGGTTCATCACGCCCAAGCGCGCCGTGGCCGAGATCGAGGCCGAGGGCACGCACATGGCCGGCTGGCTCAAGAAGGTCTATGCCGTCATGATCCGCTTCGTGACGCCGGCGCTCATCCTCATCGTCGAGATCGGCGGCCTGCAGAGCGAGATCGCGGCCGGCAACACCGCCGTCATCGTCTTTGCCTACGCGCTCGTGGCGCTGTGCGTGGTGGCGTACTTCGCCTTCTTCCGCAATCGAGACACCGGCACGAACGCCGACGAAAAGCTCTCCGGCGACTACCCTGTGTAACATTCCCTACGCACACCGGTACGGTTTTTCACCGTACCGGTGTTTTTTTCATGTCAAATCCGTTAAAAATCGCGCAAATTGCGGTTGAAATGTTGGAAAGAAGCAGGTATAATGAAAATGTCAGTCAGTATGACAGCTATAATGAACAAATTGGAGGCACGCCCATGTCGCTGCAGGAGGTGCGGGAACAGAATATTGCTCTCGTGAAGCAGACGGCACTAGCGTGCTTTGTGGAAAACGGCATCGACAAGACGACCATCCGCGACATTGCGCACCGCGCGGGGCTGACCGAGCGCTCGGTCTACCGCTACTTTGCCACGAAGGACGAACTTGTGGTCGCGGCGGCCTTCCTCTACTGGGATCGGGCCAAGGCGCAGGCAGCGCAGGCGCTCGTCTCGGCGCGGCAGCCGGGCATGACCGGCATCGAGGAGATCCGCGTGCTGCTGCGCAGCTACGCGGGGCTGATCTTCACCGACCCCGCGGGCATCCGCTTCTCGCTCGACGCGGAGGTCGCGCTGTGCAACGCCGGCCGGCAGCACGCGGTCGTCAACCGCCCGCCGGAGCGCTTTGAGGTCGCCCCCGGCCCAATCGCGGCGGCCATCCGCCGCGGCCTCGCCGACGGGACGGTCGATCCCGACGCCGATGTCAAGATGCTCTATTACAACGCCTACGACGCGATCCTCGGCGTCATCCAGCGTATGTCCGTCGGCGTGCCGAGCGTGCACGAGCTCGACGGGCACGCGCGCATCGACGCGCTGTGCGAGCAGTTCACGCGCGCATTCGCAGCGCCGCCACCGGGAGAAAAAGGGACAGGGAATACCTTTTAAATAGTACCCGTCATTGAAGGAGGAAAAGGCATGGCAAAACGACCGAATATTCTCAAGCTGGCCACGAAGATCAGTCTTGAGAGCATGACGTACACCGGCATCACGTACAACGATCCTGAGTACAAGATCCTCGAGCCGATCATCGACGATGAGATGTGTGCGATCATGATGCACCTGCGCCTGGAGGCCAACCGCACTGTGGAGGACGTGGCCAAGCGCGCAAAGCAGAGCGTGGAATACACGCAGACGCAGCTCGACAAGCTCGCCAAGACCGGCGCGGTGCGCTACCGCTACGTCGACGGCAAGCGCTGCTACTTCTACCCTATCTGGGTGCCGGGCATCATGGAGGGCATCCTTGCCAACCGTGAGCAGTGCGACAAGTATCCCGTGCTCGGCGAGAGCTTTGAGGCATACACCCGCCGCCGTCCGGAGATGCTCGCGCCGATGCTCGACTCCGGCAAGACCGGCATGTTCTTCATGCGCGTCATGCCCGTCATGAGCGCGATCGAGAACGACACGCGCACGGCGTCCTATGACGAGCTCAAGACGCTCATCGAAAACGCGACGGCCATCAGCGTCGGCCCGTGCTCGTGCCGCCGGGCCCGCCGTCTCATGGGCGAGGGCTGCGGCCACCTTGAAGAGGACATGTGCATGTACCTCAACGACAACGCCGTCTGCTATTCCGAGCAGGGCTATCACCGGCTCGTCACGAAGGAAGAAGCGTATGAGATCCTCCGCCGCGCCGAGGACAACGGTCTCGTGCACGAGATCAACCAGACCCCCGGCTTTGAGGACGCGACCGCCATCTGCAACTGCTGCGGCTGCTCGTGCTTCGCGCTGCGCATCGAGGAGCTGTTCCGCACGCCGCGCGCCATCCGCTCGAACTACATCGCCCGCGTGGACAAGGAAAAGTGCGTCGCCTGCGGCCAGTGCGTCGAAAACTGCCAGACCAACGCGCTCAAGCTCGGCCAGAAGCGCTGCACGACCGATCCGCACATCTCCGATACCTACGACACCGACGCCAGCGTGCCCTACGACCGCCGGAGCTACGACCCGGAATTCCGCACGAACCGCTCGGACGTCATGCCCAGCGGCACCGCGCCGTGCAAGGCCGTTTGCCCGCTGAACATCCCGGTGCAGGGCTGCCTGCAGCTGCTGTCCGCCGGCAGATACGACGACGCCGCGGCGCTCATCCGGCAGGCCACACCGTTCCCGGAGCTGTGCGGCAGCGTGTGCGGCCGCCAGTGCGAAAAGGTCTGCACCCGCAACCAGATCGACACCGCCGTCGCCATTGCCGACGTGTGCAGAACGCTCGTCCGGCGCGAGCTGGACGCCGGCAAGGTCATTTTGCCGCCGGCGAAAAACCCGTCCGGCATCCCCCATACGGAAAAGATCGCCGTCATCGGCGCCGGCCCCGCCGGACTGAGCTGCGCCTATTTCCTCCGGCAGCAGGGCTACCCCGTGACCGTGCTGGAAAAGGACACGGTGCTCGGCGGCGCACCGGCAACGCTCATCCCGTCGTTCCGGCTCGACCGCAAGGCCTATGACGCCGAGATCGACGTGCTCGCGCGCATGGGCGTGGAGTTCCGCACCGGCGTGGAAGTCGGCAAGGACACGACGCTCGACGCGCTGCGCGCAGAAGGCTACAAGGCGTTCTTCCTCGGCATCGGCGCCGGAAAGCAGAGCAAGGAAGCGCCGGCCGGCGCCGTGGACGCACGCAGATACCTGCACCGGAAAAGACACACCGTCAAGGGCAGCGTGGTCGTGCTCGGCGGCGGGAAAGAGGCCGTTGACTGTGCGCGCGCCGCGCGCAAGGGCGGCGCTGCAAGCGTGACCGTCGTCGCCGAAGCGATCCAGGCGGACATCTCCGCGGCCAAGAAGGAAGGCATCGCGTTCCGCGCACCGTTCGCGGTGCAGGAGATCCGCGACGGCGCGGTGTCCATCCGCAGCCTGCACGGCGATAAGACCGAGGAGCTTGCCGCAGACACGGTCTTTGCTGCCGAGGGCTACGTCCCGGCGGCGGACGCCTTTACCGCCGCATCCGGCGTGTGCCTGAATGCCGACGGCTTTGTCGGTGCCGACGCCGTGACCCGCCAGACCGGCGAGGCCGACGTCTTTGCCGGCGGCGCTGCGACCGGCGCGCATGACGTTGCGCGCGCAATCGCCGAGGGCCGCGAGGCCGCGATCTCGATCCACCGCTTCGTGCACAGCAACCAGAGCTTCGTGATCGGCCGCGACAAGCGGGACTATAAGCCGCTGGCGCGCAGCAGCGTCGGCGTTGCGATCGACGAGCTGGAGTCCGCGCCCCGGCAGGCAGCGGAAAACGGCCTGCTCAGCGACGCGCAGCTGCACTGCGAGGCCGGGCGCTGCCTCGGCTGCGGCACCGTGGTGCTCAACGAGGATCAGTGCATCGGCTGCGGCATCTGCACGACCAAGTGCAAGTTTGACGCCATCCATCTCGAGAAGGTCAACGACACGCACGGCCGCGGCTATTTCCGCACCCTGCTGACGGTTGCGAGCAATGCGCCCGCCGCCGGCCGCCGCTTCGTGCGCAAGAAGCTGCAGCACTGAGGACGCCGCCATGCATGAGATCGGCGTCGTGCGCGCAATGCTTCGGACCGTTTCCGATTACGCGGCGGCAAAGGGCGTCAGCCGCGTCTCGGAGATCGTGGCCGACTGCGGCGAGCTCTCGCTCGTCATCCCGCAGTATGTCGAGCAGATCTATCCGACGGTCGTCAAGGGCACGCCGTTTGCAGACACGAAGCTCATCGTCAACATCGTGCCCGGCATGGCCGAGTGCGACGACTGCGACGAGATCTTCAATGTCATCGCGTGCAACGGGCATTGCCCAAACTGCAACAGCTTCAACAAAACGGTGCTGTCCGGCAGGGACTTCACCGTCCGGGAGATTCATGTCCCGGAAGAATGTAACCCTGGGTCTGTGGAGACCTAAAACATAGAAGGAGCGTATTACATGAACGAAAAGTACAACGCATTGTTCACCCCCTGGAAGATCGGCAATGTGGAGATCAAAAACCGCATTGTGCAGTGCTCCATGGGCGGCACGTCCCTGTTCGGCTGGATGGAGCCGAACCACTTTGACAAGGAAGCAGCCTACTTCCTGCTCAACCGCGCACAGGATGGCGTGGGCCTGATCCTGCCCGGTATGCAGTGCATCCGCGACCCGCTGGGCATCCCCGGACGCAAGTGGCTGTACCAGAACGACCAGATGTTCAAGCAGCTCAAAGAGTACATGGTCGAGTTCCATAAGACGGGCGCAAAGCTGTTCATCCAGCTCGCCGCCGGCATGGGCCGCTCCATGGCCATCAACGGCTGGATGACGAAGCTGGCCAAGAACAACGTCCTCAACAAGATCGCCAGCCCCATCGTGGACGTGCAGTACATCTGCGCCTCCGCGTCCGAGGTGCCGAACCGCTGGAAGGAGGACGTCATGTCCCGCCCGCTGACGGTCAAGGAGATCGAAGACATGGTCTACGCCTTCGGCCAGACCGCCAAGAAGCTGCGCGCCGCCGGCGTCGACGGTGTGGAGATCCACGCCGTGCACGAGGGCTACCTGCTTGACCAGTTCACCATGGCCAACTGGAACCACCGCACCGACAAATACGGCGGCTCGTTCGAGAACCGCTTCCGCTTCCCGGTCGAGATCGTGCAGGAGATCAAGCGTCAGGCCGGCGCCGACTTCCCGGTGTCGCTGCGCTACTCCGTCGTGTCCAAGACCAAGGCGTGGGGCAAGGGCGCCATGCCGTACGAGACCGACTTCGTCGAGTTCGGCCGCGATATGCCGGAGTCCGAGAAGGCCGTCAAGTACCTCGAGGACGCGGGCTACGATATGTTCAACTGCGACAACGGCACCTACGACGCCTGGTACTGGGCACATCCGCCGCAGTACATGCCCGATAACTGCAACCTCGAGTATGTCGAGCACATCAAGCAGTTCACGAGCCGCCCGGTCGTCTGCGCCGGCCGCATGGACCCCGTGAAGGCCGCCGAAGAGATCGCCGCCGGCCGTCTCGACGCCGTGGCCATCGCGCGCCAGAACCTCGTCGACCACGAGTGGGTCCATAAGATCCTCAGCGGCCACGAGGATGAGATCAAGCCCTGCATCCGCTGCCACAACGGCTGCTTCAACATGTCGAAGTTCAAAGGCACCGCGAACCTCCAGAGCATGGACGACTCCCTGCACCTGGCCCGCTGCGCCCTGAACCCGACGACCATGCAGCACAACAAGTACAAGATCGTCCCGACCCGCCATCCGAAGAAGGTCGCCATCATCGGCGGCGGCATCGGCGGCATGGAGTGCGCGCTCGTGCTCAAGCAGCGCGGCCACACCCCGGTCATCTTTGAAAAGACCGGCGAGCTCGGCGGCCTGTTCCTCACCGCGTCCGCGATGAGCTTCAAGGAGAACGACAAGGAGCTCATCCGCTGGTACCTCAACGAGGTCGCCAAGGAGGGCATCGACGTGCGCCTGAACACCGAGGTCACGGACGTGAACACCCTGCGCGGCTTTGACGAGATCATCGTCGCCAGCGGCTCCATCCCGCGCACCATGCCGTCCATTCCCGGCTTTGAGAAGACGCTCACGTTCACCGAGCTGCTCAAGGACAAGAAGGAAGTCGGCGACAAGGTCCTGTTCATCGGCGGCGGCCAGTCGTCCTGCGAAGCGGCGTATGACCTTGTCCTTCAGGGCAAGCACCCCATCATCGTCGAGTACGCGAACGACCTCGTCGCGGCACAGGCCACCTGCCTTGCCAACACGTCCTTCCTGCGTGACGCGATGGAGTACCACAAGGTCCCGACCTATCTCGAGTCCACCGTCACCGAGATCACGGACACCGGCTGTACCGTCAAGAACGTCAAGACCGGCGAGAGCACCTTCGTCGCGTGCGACAACGTGGTCAATGGCGTCGGCTTCATCCCGACTCCGGTCGGCGGCAAGGACAACAAGCAGGTCCACCGCGTGGGCGACTGCGTTGCCATCGGCAACCTGCGCACCGTCATCTGGCGCGCGTGGGATGTCTGCATGAAGATCTGATCCCGTAAACGAGAATCCCTCCGGCTATGCGGTTGCCGGAGGGATTTTTTCATGCCGCCGCGCGCGGACTCGCGCAAATGGCCCGTGCGGCCTGCGGGAACAGGCAAAGCGCCCCCGGAGCATCTGCTCCGGGGGCGCCGCCTCTTTTATCGGCTCTGTCTTTTCCGTTTCCGCCGCGTCCGGCTCACTCACCCTGCGCGCGCAGCCAGCCGCTGGCCACGCCGGGGAAGTTCGTGATGATGCCCTCGCAGCCCCAGCGGTGCAGCTGCTCCAGACCCGCCATGTCGTTGACGGTCCAGACGTTCATCTTCACGCCGTGCTCCTTGCAGTCGCGCACGTTTTCGTCCGTGAGCAGCTCGATCGGCGGGTGGTAGCAGGCAAAGCCCGCCTGCTGGCAGTAGTAGCCGGGGAAGCCGCCGATGCTGTCCTCGAGCACGAGCGCGCCGACTTCGACGGCGTTGCCGCTGATCTCGAGGATCTTGCGCAGCGAAATGTGGTTGAACGACGAGAACATGACCTTCTTCTCCAGACCGTAGCGCTCGATGGTCGCCCAGATCTTGCGCTCGATGTCATGGTAGTAGATCTTGTCGGTCTTGATCTCGATGTTGTGGCCGACGGACTCGCCGGAGGCCCACTCGCAGTACTCGTCGAACGACGGGATGTGCTCGGGGGCGTACTTGCCCTTGTAGCAGGCGGCGGCGTTGACCTGCTGCAGCTCGGCGAACGAGTGGTCGCAGACGCGGCCGAAGCCGTCGGTCGTGCGGTCGAGCCGCTCGTCGTGGATGACGACGAGGCGCCCGTCGCGCGTTTCATGCACGTCCATCTCGATCGCGTCGCAGCCGACCTTGACCGCCTCGCGGAACGAGAGCATCGTGTTTTCCGGATATACACCGCTGTAGCCGCGGTGTGCCATTACTTTCATGCAATTATCTCCCTTAATAAATGAGATTCGGTATCAGCATCGAGATGCCCGGAATGTACGTCAGCAGCAGCAGCGCAATGAGCAGCGCGATGATAAACGGCACACACTCCTTGATAAACTCCTGCATCTTACACCCTGTGATCGACACGCACGTGAACATCATGGAGCCGAACGGCGGGGTCAGGCCGCCGATCATGATGTTGACGTTGCACACGATGCCGAAGTGCACCAGGTCGATGCCGGCCGCCTTCACGATCGGCACCATGAGCGGGGCGAGGATAATGAGCGCCGCGCCGCCCTCGAGGAACATGCCGACGATGAGCAGCACAACGTTCATGACCAGCAGCACGAGGAACTTGTTGCTGGCAAAGCTCGTCACGGCGTTGAGCAGCATGGTGGGGATGTTCTCCCAGTTGAGGTAGTAGCCGAACACGGTCGCCGACACGATGATGAGCATGACGGTGGCAGTGCCGGAGATGGTCTCGCGCAGGATGGGGATAAAGTGCTCCTTTTTCAGGCCCTTGTAGACGAACTTGCCCACGATCAGGCAGTAGAGCACGCCCACACCGCCGGCTTCCGTCGGCGTGAAGATGCCGAAGCGCATGCCCATGATGATGCCCAGCGGGAAAAACAGCGCCCAGAAAGACTTGAGCGCCTGCCGGCCGATCTCGCCGAGCGTTGCGCGGCGGGGGCGGGACGGCGCGTAGCCGCGCTTTTTGGAGATGAGCGCCACGGCGATCATCAGCGCCACAGCCATAAGCAGACCGGGGATGTAGCCGGCAGCAAAGAGCTGACCGACGGATGCGCCGGCGATCAGACCGTAGACGATGAGGTTGATCCCGGGCGGGATGATGGGCGTGACGCACGAGGACGCCGCCGTGATCGCGGCGGAAAAGCCCTTGCCGTAGCCGCGCTTTTCCATCTCGGGCACGAGCAGCTTGCACTCCATGGCGGCGTCGGCATTAGCCGAGCCGGAGCAGCCGCCCATGAGCATGCTCAGCAGGACGTTGATCTGCGCCAGACCGCCGCGCATATGCCCGGTGAGCGCGTCGGCAAAGTCCATGAGCCGCGCGCTGATGCCGCCGTAGTTCATGATCGACCCGCACATGATGAAAAACGGGATCGCAAGGAACGGGAACGACTGCGTGGCCGTGACGAATTTCTGCATCAGCAGGTACGGCATCGTCGTCGTGTCAATAAAGCCAAAGTAGGTCAGCGCCGCGGCAAAGAGCGCGTAGGCGATCGGGATGCCCGTGAAGTACAGCACAAGCGCGATGATGATCGGCAGGATGGAGAGGAACGTGCTCATGCGTCCACCTCCCCGCCGAGGCTGCTGCTGCGCTTGAGGTCTTTGACGAAAAAGACGAGCGAGTAGATCGTCATCAGGCCGAAGCCGATGACCAGCGCCGTGCTGACCACGGAGGACGGCAGCTTTGTGATCGGCATGCGCTTGATCCAGGACGACTGGATAAACTGCACGCTGAGCACCGTGATGTAGCCGTTGATGATCACGAGCAGGGCGTTGGTGATCAGATGCACGACCCTGCGCGCGCCGGCCGGCAGCCGCTCCACGAGCAGATCGACGCCGACGTGCTGGTGCTTGCGGTAGGCATAGGCCGCGCCGATGAACACCGAGTACACGAAGCAGGAGGTGGCGATCTCCTCGCTCCAGATGATGATATAGTTAAACAGTTTTCGCGTGATCACGTTGACGATGACGAGCAGGATCGTTACGATCATCATCGCGCCCGCGATGACCCCGTCAAAATTTTTCAGTAGATTTTTCAAATTCGCATAACCCTCTGCTTTCTGTGGCTTTGCTCAGCAATGCCGGGTGTCCGGCAGCATGTGCGGGACACCCGGCATAAAAGCCGGTATGAGGCTTCCGACCGTCCGTCAGCGCGCAGCGCTCACTTATTGGCCTGGCGGTACTCGGCGAGGATGGCCTGCGCCTGCTCGTAGAAGGTGGGCGTCACGCCGTCCTCTTTGACCATGCGGTCATACTCCGGCTGCACAGCGGCGCGGAAAGCGTCCACATCGACCTCGTTGAACGAGCAGCCCTGCTCCTTCTCGAGCTTGGCCTTCGTCTCGTCGAAGGAGGCGTTGGTGAAGTCGGTGAGCTCCTTAGCGCCCTTGGTGAACTCTTCCTGGATGATGGTGCGGTACTCTTCCGGGATGCTGTTCCAGACCTTGGTGCTGATGTAGGCGCCGCAGGTGCCGACGAGGTGGTTGGTCAGGGACATGTTCTTGCACACCTCAGCGCTGCCGTTGGTGGAGTAAGCGTTCATGTTGCCCTCCAGACCGTCAATGACGCCCTGCTGCACGGCGGAGATCGTCTCGGAGAACGGCATGCCGGTGGGCGTGGCGCCCATGGCCGTGAGGCAGTTGATGTACATGGAGCTGTTGGGCACGCGGATCTTCATGCCCTTGAGGTCAGCGGGGGTCTTGATGACCTTGTTGGTCTGCAAGCAGCGCATGCCGACGTTGAAGTCGAGCGCGAGCACGTGGATGCCGTAGTTATCTTCGAGCTTCTGGCACATACCCTTTACCAGATCGGACTGGCAGACGTAGGAGTACTCGTCGATGCTGTTGTACATCATGGGGCCGATGAGTGCTTCAAAGTCGATGTCGTAGTCGGCGAGGTAGGAGGGGTCTTCGCAGGCGATCCAGTCGGCGCCGTTGACGACCTGCTCGACGTTGTCCTTATAGGTGGCGAGCTGGCCGGAGTCGTAGCACTGGATCTCGATCGCGCCGTTGGTGCGCTCCTTGATGCGCTGGGCGACCTGCTGCATCTCGATCGTGAGCTGCTCGTTCGGCTGAAAGACGTGGCTGAGCTTGAGCACGAGATGATAATCTCCGTTGTTGTCGTCAGCGGCCTTATCGCCGTTGCTGCCGCAGGCACACAGTGCGAACACCATGACCAGCGCAAGAAGCATAGCAACAAATTTCTTCAAGGTAGTTCCTTTCTGCTTAAAAAAAGCGTTGAATTTTTCTCCGTCATTTTAACGGCTCTCTACGAAAAATGTTAACATTTTTGTGCGATGCCGTCAACATGAACGGAAATTTTCCTTGCCATTTTTCCGTTTTCGCTATATACTCCTCTTGGAAATTGGTGAAACTGCAAAGGCAAAAGCGCGATTTTTCACCGAAAAATGCTTAATTTTTCAACACCGAGGTCTCCCTTCTCGTGTTGTCACCGGAGGTGCCTATGAACAGCAAACCCACCCTGCGCGACATCGCGGAGGCGACCGGCGTTTCGACGGCGAGCGTCTCGATGATCCTCAACGGCAAGTCGCTCGAGCGCTTTTCCTCGCAGCGCGTGGCCAGCGTCCTCGCCGAGGCGGAGCGCATCGGCTACCGCACGCCGTCGGCCCGCTGCGCCGGCAAACAGATCGCGATCCTTTCCCCGTCGGTCTCGAATCCCTATCACACGATGATGATCTCCGGCATCGACGCTGCGGCCAGCGCCGCCGGCTACCAGACCGCGATCTACAACACCTATTGGAATCCCCGCACGGAGAGCCACCTGCTCGACACGCTGGACTTCTCGCGCGTGGCCGGCATCATCTTCGCCATGACGCCGACGCAGCCGGCCAAGGTGCGCGAACTGAGCCACCGTGTACCCATCGTCGCCATCGGCGATCGTGTCGCGGACTGCGGCATCGACACCGTGGACGTGGACAACTTCGGCGCGGCGCAGCTCGTGGCCAAGCACCTCATCGGCCTCGGCCACAAGCGCATCGCCTACCTGTCCACGGCGCTCAACGAGCACCACATCTCCCGGATGCGCCGCGGCGAAGGACTACAGGATGCCTACCGCCGCTGGTGTCCGGAGGGCAGCGTGACCATCTGCTCGCACGTCAACTCCCTCGAGGCGGAGATCACCACGCCCGACCTCGAGTACCGCTCGGGCATGGAGCTGGCCTACAAATGCCTGCGCAACGACAAGATCACCGGCATCGTCGCCATCAATGACATGGTGGCCTTCGGCGTGCTCGACGCGCTGCAGCGCGAGGGCTACCGCGTGCCGGAGGATTTCAGTCTCTGCGGGTTTGACAACGTCACGACCTCGGGCTATCAGCGCATCCAGCTCACGACCGTGGACAACAACACCTTCAGCCACGGCAAGAGCGCCTTCAACCTGCTGCTCGAGCGCATCGAGGGCGGGCTCAACAGCCGCGAGGATCAGCCGATCAACCGCGTGGAATACCGCAGCCGGCTCATTGTGCGCGGCAGCACCGGCAAGCCGCGCAGCGGCAGCCTGTAACCAGCTCAGAAAGGAATCGCATCCATGGCGTCCGTACTCTCCTACCTGCGTGAACTGAATATCGTCACGATGATGCTGCGCATCCTCCTCGCCGTGCTCTGCGGCGGGCTGATCGGGCTTGAGCGCGAGCGCAAAAACCGCCCCGCCGGCTTTCGCACCTATATGCTCACGGCGCTCGGCGCGACGCTCACCGTGCTGCTGAGCCTGCAGCTCGACCAGATGCTCCACGGACCGTGGCGCGCGCTCGCCGAGAGCATCGGCGCGACGCAGGACGTGTCGCGCTTCGGCGCCGAGGCCGCAAAGGGCATAGGCTTTCTCGGCGCGGGCACGATCATCATCACCGCCCGCCAGCAGGTCAAGGGCCTGACCACCGCCGCCGGACTCTGGGCGAGCGCGTGTCTCGGCCTTGCCATCGGCGCGGGGTTTTATTCCTGCGCGTTCATCAGCATGCTCTTCATGATCGTGTGTATGTACGCGCTGCCGCCGCTCGAGCGGCGCATGACCCGCCGCGCACACCACATGAACATCAGCCTCGAGATCGAGAGCATGGAAAAGCTCGGCTCCGTCGTCGGACATCTGCACGCGCAGGGCGCGCGCATTTTCGACTTCGAGGTCAACCGCAGCGGCTCGGCCGCGCTGCCGAACTTCCTGTGCCAGTTCAGCGCCGTGCTGCCTGACCGGCGCGACCACCCCGAGCTGCTGGCGGAGCTGTCGGCGCTCGACGGCGTGATCCTCATCGAAGAGATCTGAGAAAGGAGGCTGTGCCATGCTGCATTGTTTTGACCCCATCCGCACCCTGAGCTTCTGGGCCATTCTCGTCCGGCTGACGCTGGCCGTCGTCTGCGGCGGCGTGATCGGCGCCGAGCGCGAGACGAAGCGCCGCCCCGCGGGCTTCCGCACGCACATCCTCATCTGCCTCGGCGCCGCCATCACCACGCTCACGAGCCAGTACCTGCTGCTCTCCCTGCATTTGTTCACCGACGTTGCGCGCCTCGGCGCACAGGTCATCTCCGGCATCGGCTTCATCGGCGCTGGCACGATCATCGTCACGCGCGATAAGCGCGTCAAGGGCCTGACCACGGCCGCCGGGCTCTGGGCCGCGGCCATCATCGGCCTCGCCTGCGGCGCGGGCTATGTCGAGTGCGCGGCCTTTGCCACGCTCGTCGTGCTCGTGGTCGAGCTGGTGCTCATCCGGCTGGAGTTCAAGCTCACGAGCAAGAACACCGACCTCACGCTCTACATCGAGTACGCGCACGCCGTGTGCATGGAGTCCGTGCTCGCCCTGCTGCGCGAGCGCCGCGTCCAGATCGAAAGTCTCGAGATCAGCCGCATCGCGGACACCGACGCGCCCGACGCACCGCACCACTACTGCGCGCTCATCCCCATCCACAGCCGCGCCCCGCTGCGGCCCGGCGACCTGCGCAACGATCTGACCGCGCTGCCGGACATTCTGACCGTCGAGGAAATGTGAACCGAACAGAAAGCAAGGGCGGACGCCATATGGCGTCCGCCCTTGCTACATTTTCAATAGCCGCTGCTGACCACGTGCCAGCCGCTGCCGCGCCGCTCGAGCACGATGGGCCAGTCGGTATAAGTCTCGCCGGCGGTCAGGCCGCTGCGCCGCCCCGGGTCGCGCGCATACACGCTCGCCAGCAGCACGATCGTGTTGCCGTCGTCCTGCGCGCCCGCGCCAGCCAGCCAGCACGTCCGGTACGCCTCGTTGTACGCCAGACGCACCATGGCGCAGCCGCTGTGCCCGCGGTGAAACGCGCGCATGGCAGCGTCCATCGCGCCGCGGATGTCCTCGTCGGAAAACTGCTCCGACGCACCCACGACGATCTCAACGCCCGACGTGTCGCCCCGCCGCGCGCAGCCGGTCAGGCCCGCGAGCAGCAGCGCCGTGAGCAGCAGCACCGCAATGTTTCTCTTGCGCATCGTCTCGCCTCCCGCCTCAGTGCAGCGTGCCGAGGTAGCCCTCCAGGATCAGGCTCGCCGCCACGGCGTCGACCGTCTGGCGGTGCTTTTTCTCCTTGCGGCCGTTGGCGTGCAGGATGCCGTGCGCCTCGATGGAGCTGCGCCGCTCATCCCAGAGCACGACCTCCAACCCCGTCGCCTCGGTGAGCCGCTGCGCGACCGCGCGGCTCTTTTCCGCACGCGGACCCTCAGTGCCGTCCATGTTTTTCGGCAGGCCGAGCACGATGCGCTCCACGCCCTCGGTGCGCACCACGTCCGCGATCGCGGCGACCGCCCGGTCGAGATTCCACTCCGTGAGCGTCCACGCCCGGCCGCACAGCGTGGCCGAGGCATCCGAGAGCGCGAGCCCGATGCGCGCGTCGCCGTAATCAATGCCCAGAATTCTCATTGTGATCCCTCCGCAGATCCATGCGGATCGCGCCCGCCATGTACAGCGAGCCGACCGCGCAGATAACGTCCTCCGGCGCTGCGTGTGCCAGCGCCAGCTCTGCCGCCTGCGCGGGGTCCGCGCAGACCGTAACCGGTTTCCCGAATCGTTTCAGATAGTCCCCCAGCTCCGCCGCTGGCAGCGCGCGGGGCGAGAGCGGCGTCGCGGCGATGTACGCCGCCGCCTGCCCATCGAGCGCCGCGAGCATGGCGGGATAGTCCTTGTCCGCCAGCACGCCCACGAGCAGCGTGATGCGCCGGCCGGGAAAATAGCGCGCGAGATTGTCCGCGACCGTCTGCGCGCACTGCGGGTTGTGCCCGCCGTCGAGCACGAACCACGGCGCGCGCCGCAGCAGTTCAAACCGCGCCGGCCAGCGCACCTGCGCCAGACCCGCGCGCACGGCCGCGTCCGGGATGCGCCAGCCGCGCGCGCGCAGCGCCGTCACCGTCTCGAGCGCGACGGCCGCGTTGCGCAGCTGGTGCGCGCCGAGCAGCGGCAGCGTATATTCCGCGCCGCGGTAGGTGAAGGTCTGCCCGTCCACGCCGTCGGTCAGCGGCACGATGGCGGCTGCGTCCGCCTCCGTGAGCGGGATGCCCCGCTGCGCGCAGATCTCGTGCAGGACGGCGCGCACCTCCGGCGTCTGCGGATAGCTGACGGCGCGCGTGCCGGGCTTGAGGATGCCCGCCTTCTCGCGCGCGATCTGCTCGAGCGTATCGCCGAGGATCTCCGTGTGGTCGAGGCCGATGTTCGTGATGACGGCGCACGCCGGCGCGGCAATGACGTTCGTCGCGTCGAGCCGGCCGCCGAGGCCGACCTCCAGCACCACGACGTCGCACCCCCGCCGCCGGAACCACAGCATGGCCGCCGCCGTCACGAGCTCAAACTCCGTCGGCGGGTCGTCCATGGCGGCGATGCACGGCTGCAGCGCCTCGCACACGGCGGCAAACTCCGCGTCCGGCACGGGCACGCCGTTGACCTGCATGCGCTCGGCGAAGCGCTCGAGATACGGCGATGTGAATAGCCCCGTCGTGTAGCCTGCCGCGCGCAGGATGGATGCGAGCATCGCCGCCGTGCTGCCCTTGCCGTTCGTGCCCGCGATGTGCACGAACTGCAGCCCGTCCTGCGGGTCGCCCAGGCGGTGCAGCAGCTCGCGCACGCGCGCGAGCCCCGGGCGGGAGCCGCGCCACGCGACGCCATGGATCAGCTCCATGGCCTGCTCAATTGTCATATCGCCGCACCTCCCGCGCAAAAAATCAGATGCTGCGATTATACCACGTTCCGCGCAGCGCGGCAACCGGGGTACTTGCGTTTTTGCGCCGCATGGGGTAAACTGTTATCTTAGTGATTTCTTGACGAACGGAGGCGACATATGGAAAATCTGATGATCTCGGCAAACGCCGTGCTGCCCATGTGCCTGGTCATGGCGCTCGGCTACGGCACGCGCCGCCTCGGCTGGCTCCGCCGTGAGGAGATCTCCACCATCAACAAGATCGCTTTCCGTATTTTTCTGCCATGTTTGCTTTATTATAATATATATTGCTCCGATCTGTCCGGCTCGTTTGACCCGCTGCTGATGGCCTATGCCGTGGGCGGCGTGCTGCTGACGTTCGGCCTCGCGCTCGGCTACACGCTGCTGACCGAAAAGCTGCCGGAGCGCCGCGGCGTGCTGATCCAGGGCATGTTCCGCAGCAACTACGTCATCATGGGCATCCCCGTGGCGACGGCGCTGCTCGGCGCCGATCAGCTCGGCACCGTCTCGATCCTGATCGCGGTCATTGTGCCGCTGTTCAATATGCTGGCCGTCGTCGTGCTGGAGGTGTTCCGCGGACAGAAGCCGAAGCCGCTGCACATCCTCGGCCAGATCGCAAAAAATCCGCTCGTCATCGGCTCCGTGCTCGGCATCCTGACGCTGGTCGCCGGCATCCGCCTGCCGCACATCCTCGAGCAGACCATCCAAAGCGTCAGCGCCATCGCATCGCCCCTGCAGCTGTTTCTGCTCGGCGCGTTCTTCCAGTTCTCCGGCCTGAAGACCTACCGCCGCGAGCTTGTGACCGTGTCGATCGCCAAGCTGATCGTCTCGCCGGGCCTGTTTCTGGGGCTGGGCGCGCTGCTCGGGTTCCGGGGCGTGGCATTCGTGTCGCTCATCGGCATTTTCGCCTCGCCGACCGCCGTCAATTCCTTCACCATGGCGCAGCAGATGGGCGGCGACGCCGAGCTCGCCGGCGACATTGTGGTCACAACATCGGCCGCGAGTATCCTGACCATGTTTTTTTGGATCTTCCTGTTCAAATCCCTGGGCATGTTCTAGGCGCCGGGGGCTTCCCAAACCGGACAAACCGGCGTATAATACCGTATTCGGATAACGAAAGCATAGAGAGGGCAAAACCATGAATTTTCGAATGATCGGGCAGGTCGTCGGCCGCGTGCTGTGCATCGAGGCCGCGCTGATGCTCCTGCCGATGATCGCAGCTGTGATCTATGACGAATCTCCGGTCCCGTTTCTGATCACGATCGGCATCACCGGCGGCATCGGGCTGGTCATGTGGCGCGTGCGCGCCAAGTCCGGCGGCATCACCGCGCGCGACGGTTTTCTCATCGTCGGCCTGTCGTGGATCGCCATGTCGCTGCTCGGCGCGATCCCGTTTGTGCTCACGGGCGACATCCCGAACTACATCGACGCCCTGTTTGAGACGATCTCGGGCCTGACCACGACCGGCGCCAGCGTCGTCACATCGCCGGAGAGCATGACGCGCGGCGGCATGTTCTGGCGGCTGTTTACGCACTGGATCGGCGGCATGGGCATTCTCGTGTTCGTGCTGGCCGTGCTGCCCATGAGCGGCAACCGGTCGATGCACATCATGCGCGCCGAGGTGCCCGGCCCGACGGTCGGCAAGCTCGTGCCGCGCATCCGCAAGACTGCCTCCATCCTCTACCTGCTGTACATCGCGCTCACGCTCGTGGAGACGGTTCTGCTCATCGCCGGCGGCATGAGCTTTTATGACGCGCTGCTGCATTCGTTCGCCACGGCCGGCACCGGCGGCCTGTCCACGCGCGCGCTGAGCATCGGCTACTATAACAGCGCCTATATCGACATCGTCGTGGGCGTGTTCATGATACTCTTCGGCGCCAACTTCAGCCTGTATTACCTCATTCTGCTCGGCAACATCCGCACCGCGCTGCGCAACGAGGAGCTGCGCTGGTTCCTCGGTGTGATCGCCTTTTCCGTCATCACGATCGCAGTTGACATCCGCAATCTCTACGGCGGCGTCGGCCATGCGCTGCGCTATTCGTTCTTCCAGGTCACATCCATCATCTCCACAACCGGCTTTGCGACTGCCGACTTCAACCTCTGGCCGGAGTATTCCAAATTCCTGCTCGTGCTGCTGATGTTTGTCGGCGGCTGCGCCGGCAGCACCGCCGGCGGTCTGAAAGTCTCGCGCGTGATGCTGCTGTTCAAATCCTGCACGATCGAGGTCAAGAAAATGCTGCGCCCGCGCTGCGTGGAAAACGTCCGCCTCGACGGCAAGCCGGTCGACGGGCAGACCGTCTACAACGCCCTGACGTATTTCACGTTCTACATCATCATCCTGCTCATCGCAGGGCTGATCGTGTCGCTCGACGGGCTGGACTTCACGACGAATTTCACCGCCGCGCTCTCGTGCCTGTCCAACGTCGGGCCGGGGCTCTCCCTTGTCGGACCGACCGGAAGCTTTGCCATCTTCTCGCCGCTGAGCAAGATCGTGCTCATGATCTGCATGCTGCTCGGCCGTCTGGAGATCTTCCCGCTGCTGCTGTTCGTGCCGTTCACGTGGCGCTGGAAATAAGCGACGCCCGCAGCCGGAAACGCACATTGCATAGAACCGCCCCGCAAGTCACAGAACTTGCGGGGCGGTTTTTTCGATACCCGCTCCTTGCCGAACGAATGATGCCGCATTTAAGGCATCTGCGCAGCAGGGGAGTCCGCCGCATCTAACATGCCGCAGGCAGCGACAACCCCGCAGACCGAAGCCTGCGGGGTTGCCTCCGCGTTTCCGCGGTTGATTGCACCCGAGGCGGGCCTTGCCCCCTCGGGCTCCCCTGCTGCTCTGTTGCGTCTCCCGCCGCATCTAACATACCGCAGACAGCGACAACCCCGCAGGCCGAAGCCTGCGGGGTTGCCTCTCTACGCTGCAAACGCAGCGGTCAGTATTTTTTGTTGGGACGCTGGAGAGTTGCGCCGCGGTCAGATCACTCCGACAGCTCTGCCTTCTTCTCGGCAGACAGCTTCTTGATCTTCGGGATGCCCCAGATGAACGCCGGGAGCACAACAACGATCAGAGCGTAGTAGCCGTCATAGCCGTAGATCTTGGAGATGATGGTCGACAGGCCGAGCAGGGAAACTGCGTAGCACAGGCCGATGACGATCAGGCCGACGATCACGCTGCGGACAGCCTTGCTCTTGATGGCCTTCGGGAAGCAGTGACCCTCGAAGCGCTGGATCATGGAGTAGACGAGCGTGACGGACGTGGACACGAACGCGCAGAACAGCAGGATGGTGTACACGACGAACAGCCAGGTGTAGCCGCTGCCCATGAGGGTGACGACGCTCTGGTTGGGGAGCTTCATGACGTCGGCAATGTGGCGGGCGGCGATGCTGGCGACGGAGTCAACACCAACGCTCTTGATGGCGCAGAGGACCGGGTACCAGCGCAGCAGCATGGCACCGGAAGCGGCGAGCGCGCCGCCGTTCATGAGCCAGCCAAGGATGCTGGCGCGCTTGACGCCCTTGTGGGTCAGCTCGGTGGAAGCAGCGATCATGGCCGGGACGGACACGCACTGGAAAGCAGCGTACACGAACACGCCGCGCCAGACGCCCTCGAGGCCCTTCTGGGAGGTGACGTCCGCGATGGCCGGGATGGACGCATAGGCCGCGTTCTCGGTGGCCAGCTCCTGAGCGACCGCGTCGATCGGAACGACGAAACCCATGATGACCAGGATCGCGGTGACGATCAGGATCGCGGTGGAAAGAACAGTGGAAGCCTTGATGATCAGGTCAACGCCGAAGATCGACAGGAGGATCAGCAGGGCGATGATGACGAGGTTGCAGACGATATCGGGCAGGTCGATCAGGCTCTTGACGATGCCGCCGGCGCCGTCAACGCAGGACGCGACCGCCGCGAGGATGATGATGATGTAAAAGATCTCGAAGAAGACCTCCATCCACGGCTTCGGATACAGGGCACGATAGGTGTCCTTGTAGTTGTCGAAACCGCTGAGCTTGGCAAACTTCATCATGATGTACATGACGACGGCCAGGATGCCCATGGCCAGCAGCGGGAAGATCGCCGCGGTCCAGCCATACTGGACAAAGTAGTTCACGACCTGGTTGCCGGTCGCAAAGCCGGCGCCCACGTGGGTGCCGAACCAGACAGACGCCACGGTGAAGGCGGCTGCCCAGCTGCTCTTGAGCTTTTTGTTATCCATTTTTTACCTCTCTCTTTTTTGCTCTTTTTTTTGCTTTTCTCTCTTTTATTTCAATCCTGCCTCGTGCTCTCCTACCAACCGGGACAGGGCTCGAAATCCACACCCATGTGTTAATTTATGAACAAGTCGTTAACAACTTGGGATAGTAAATTTATAATTCTCTCACACGCAAAAGTCAATAACAGCCTCTTCCAATCCCCAATTTTTTTCAGTCATTTTCTGAAAATTGTCGAGTTGCACAAAATCTTGCATGTATTTTTATGCACTCTGATTCTGGCGCTTTTGTAATATTTTATGCGATTTTAGCGCTTTGACAGCAAGAAAACAGTTGCGGCGTCTACACTTTCGTGCTATCATAACAACGCTGGGAGTGCAAATCTTTTGTCGAATTTCTGACAAGCGAGATTGGCATATTTTTGACACAGGCCAGCAGGTTCGGCAAACGCGATTGATGAATTTTTAACCATCATTTTGCGTACACATCCATTGCCCAATGTCGATTTTGAGGGGAGCGCGCACGTTATGAAGCTCGTGACATTTGAAAAGGACGGCCGCAGCGCCGTCGGCCTGCTCAGCGCGGCCGGCACTGCCGTGCATCCCGTGCCGGGCTGTGCGGACATGCAGACGCTCATCGGCATCTGGCCGGCGCTGGACACTGCCGCCGTGCTGCGCAGCGCCGCGCTGCCGCTCGAGCGCGTGCGGCTGCTCGCGCCCATCCCCCGCCCGGAGCAGGACGTGATCTGCCTGGGCATCAATTATTTTGACCACGCCAAGGAGAGCGAGGCCGTCGCCGGCAAGGGCGTCAAGGCGCCGGACACGTTCCCGATCTACTTTTCCAAGCGCGTGAACGAGGCCGTCGCCCCCGGCGGCGACATTCTCAGCCACAGCGATCTGGTCGCCGACCTCGACTATGAGGCGGAGCTGGCCGTCGTCATCGGCCGCCCGGCGTACAACGTCAGCGAGGCAGACGCGCTCGACTACGTATTCGGCTACACCATTTTGAATGACGTGAGCGCGCGCACGATCCAGAACCAGCATAAGCAGTGGTACCGCGGCAAGAGCCTCGACGGCTTCACGCCGATGGGCCCGTGGATCGTCACGCCGGACGAGTTCGACGTGCGCAGGCCGCAGAAAATCCAGAGCCGCATCAACGGCGAGCTCCGGCAGGACAGCACGACCGATCTCATGATCTTCCACGTGCCGTACGTAATCGCCGAGCTCAGCCAGGGCATGACACTCCGCCCCGGCACGATCATCTCCATGGGCACGCCGGCCGGCGTGGGCATGGGCTTTGACCCGCCGAAGTGGCTGCACCCGGGCGACGTGATCGCGTGCAGCATCGAGGGCATCGGCACCCTCACCAATACCGTTCGGTAATCCGCCGTCAGGCATACGCCTGCAGCGGCCGAAGATATCGCAAACAGAATCAGAAAAGGAGAGAAAAAGTTATGAAATTTGCAATGTATGGTTCCGGCGCAGCCGGCAGCGTCTTCGCTTCTTACCTGCGTAAGGGCGGTGCGGACATCATCCTCATCGACCGCTACGAGGCGCACATGAAGAAAGTCGCCGAGGAAGGCATGCACTTCACCATCCATCAGGAGGAAGATGGCGGCTACAAGGATTACGACTACCAGCTCAAGGGCTTCCGCACCTACACCACCGCTGCTGACGCGGCCGCGGCGGAGGGCAAGGTCGACGTCATCATCTACATGACCAAGGCGACCCAGCTCGAGCAGGCCATCCAGGACTCCATGCCTGTCGTCGGCGACACGACCGTCGCCGTCTCCCTCATCAACGGCCTCGGCAACGATGACAACCTCTTCAAGGTCTTCCCGAAAGAGCGCTGCATCATCGGCTCCGGCGTGCTGGGCACGGCTCTGCCCGAACCCGCACACTGCGTGTCCACCCCGGCCGGCGGCGTGCAGATGAACTTCGGCGGTGCGGTCCGCTCGGAGCTCACCGACGCGGCCTGCGCCGAGATGCTCAAGTGCTACCGTGCCGGCGGCTGCGACGCTTACTGGCGCGACGGCGAGCCGGGCACCGACAACAACATCTACAAGTTCATCTGGAAAAAGGTCTGCGTGAACGCCACCGTCAACACCGTGTGCGCCGTCCTGCGTCTGAAGATCGGCGAGGTCGAGGCAGATCCGTTCGGCCAGTGGCTGTTCCACAGCGTCATCCGCGAGACCTGCGCAGTCGCGACCGCCAAGGGCGTGCCGATGGACGCCGATGAGTTCATCGCCCACGATCACAAGGACATCGTCACCAACATCGCGGACTACTATCCGTCCATGTGCCAGGATATGCTCTTCAACCACCGCCAGACCGAGATCGACGTGCTCAACGGCAAGATCGCGGAGTACGGCGAGCAGCTGGGCATCGACACCCCGGTGTGCAAGGTCCTGTCCCAGGTCGTGCGCTGCATCCAGGGCAACTACGACAAGCAGTACCTGAAGTAATTTCAAACCCCGAGTTTTCTCTGCCGGCCGGCCAACAACCGGCCGGCAGTTTGCTAAGGAGGCAAACGCATGAAAATCGCAATGATCGGCTCCGGCGCTGCCGGCAGCGTGTTCGCCGCCTACCTGCGCAAGGGCGGCGCCGAGCTCTGGCTCGTCGATAAGTACAAGGCACACATGGACAAGATCGCGGCCGACGGTCTGGTCTTCCGCACGCCGGAGGGCGAGGAAGTGCTCACCGGCTTCCACACGAGCGCCACCGCGCACGACATCGGCACCATGGATATGGTCATCCTCATGGTCAAGGCCACGCAGACCGCGGACGTCATGGCCGACACCATGCCCTGCATCGGGCCGGAGACGGTCGTCGTCTCGCTGCAAAACGGCCTCGGCAACGACGAGGTGCTCGCCCAGTTCGTGGAGACCGACCGCATCCTCTACGGCAGCGGCCTGATCGGCACGGAGCTGGCCGGCCCCGGCGTGTGCGTGAGCAAGCCGGAAAAGGGCATCCAGATGCACTTCGGCGCCGTGCACAACAACCCGAAGGCCGACGCCGCCGGCAAGGCGCTCGAGGCGTGCTTCCAGGCGGGCGGCTGCAACGCGAGCTTTGACGAGGATGTGCGCCCGTACATCTGGAAGAAAGTCATCGCCAACAGCGGCTATAACGGCGTGAGCGCCGTCATGCGCCTGAAGGTGAAGGAGACCTTCGCCGACCCCTACGGCCACGACATCGTCATGCATGTGTGGAAAGAGGGCTGCGCCGTCGCGCAGGCGCTCGGCATCGGCGATCTCTGGCCGCTCATGGAAAAGGAAGAGCCGAACATCATCGCCAACCTCGGCAACTACTATCCGTCCATGGCGCAGGACGCCGTGCTGCACCAGCGCCAGACGGAGATCTCCGTGCTCAACGGCGCCATCGCGCGCTACGGCGAGCGGCTGGGCGTGCCCACCCCGTTCAACACCGTCATCACGAAGGTCATCTCCTGCATCCAGAACAACTACGACAAGCAGTATCTGGGCTGATAACGCATCCACGCATTGCATGTATCCCTACGTCAGCGCCCCGGCAGCCGCCGGGGCGCACGTTTTTTCCCCATACGCAAAAACACCCCCTGTGCCGTGGCACAGGGGGTGTTCGCTATGGTTGTTTCGTTTACCGTCAGCGCCGCGCGCTTACCGGTTGGGATATTTCTGCGCCAGCTCGGCCTCGAGCGCCTTCCAATCTCTGGCCTGCGTGATCTTCGTCCACGTCTCGGGCGAGGTTTTGTCCACGCGCTCGTAATCGTGGTTGTTAGTCGCTTCCTGCACATCCGTGTAATACCAGGCGTCGGTGTTGCTGTTGTCCGGCCATTTGATCATATCGGGCAGGAAATGCTCCTTATCCGGTGTACGGAAGAGAACCTTGTTGATGATCTTCATGGCCTCGTCGCGCTTGATGTTCTGGTTCGGGCGGAATGTGCCGTCCTCATAGCCATCGATCAAGCCACGCGCCGCCGCGCGGTTGATATACTCGCGCGCCCAGCTGCCGGAGATATCCGAGAATGCATCACCGGTAACTTCCGGTGCGTGGTAGAATCGCGCCGCGATCGTCGCAAACTCCGCGCGCGTGATCGGCGCGTCCGGGCGGAACGTGCCGTCCTCATAGCCGGTGAGAATACCGGCGTTGGTCAGCGTCGAGACCGCGCTGTTATACCAGACACCGCTTGCCACATCGGAGTAGCTGTTCGTGCGAGACCACACATTTTCGCGGGCCTCGTCCTGAAGCAGACGGTAGAAGATTGTTGCGACCTCCGCGCGTGTGATCTGGCGCTCCGGCTTCACCGTGCCGTCCGGATAACCGCAGATATACGCATCGTGCTTGTCGAGCTCCAGCGGCGGGGGCGGCAGCTCGTTGTCCTCGACGGAGAACACGAACGCGATGTGCGCAGCCGCTTCCTGGAACGCATTGCCCATCGCGGGGTCAACATCAATGGTCACGTCCAGATCGACCGGATCGGTCTTTGGGCCGACCTCGGCAATGAAGACGTTGCTCTTGAGGCCATCGGCCGCATCGAGCTGGCTGAAGAGCTTCGCGGTCTTGTTGGACGCGATCACGATGCCGTCTTTCGACACGGTCATGCCGATGTGATCGAGCACATCGTTGTACGAGATGGCGGAGCCTTCCTTGGCGGAGGCGTCGCCGTCGATCTCGGCGCGCAGATAGATCTTTGCGCCCTGCACACCGTTTTGGCCGTCAGCCTGCACGCGGATGGTCTGCGTGAGGCTGTCGCCGGGCATGCAGTTGGAGAAGTTCGGGAACAGGTTCGTGTCCGAACCGTCGCCGGTGTGGGTGAAGGTGAAGCGCGCGCCGTTGCCGTCCGAGCCGTCATAGTACGTGACGGTGGGAACGTTCGTCTCGCCCGTCGCCCAGATGCCCAGTCCGGCGGCCAGCGCGACCACCAGCACGAGGGCGACGATCATGGTAAGTTTTTTGTGTTTCATACCGTTGCCCTCCTTAAGGTGTCGTGGTCGGCTGCGTCAGATAGCCGTTGTTGTCAACGCGCACGCCCCAGCTATCTGTCACGGCCTTGCTCGGCGCGGCCTGAATGCTCTCGGCCAGCACCGTCACCTCGAGGTGATAGCCATCGGGTGCACCTTCCGGCTGCTTGATGGGGTTGCCATCAAGCAGGTTGGAAGTCTGGCCAGTTGGTGCGACCGGCTTCGTGTAGTAGTAAATGCCGTCTTTCTCGAACCAATCACTATTTGTGATCGTCGGTGCCGGTACCGGAGTCGCAGAGACGTTTCCGTCTTTGTCTACCCAGTTGCACACCAGCTTGACGCGGACGTAGGACGTGGCGGTTCCTTCGTTCTTGACGTAAATCTCCGACTTGATGCCGCCGTCTGTCTTCTCTTCGATCTTAATTTCGGATGTGGCAGCCTTAAATGTGTTCGTCACCGGAGCGGTGTTCGCCTTGAGCAGGGCAAGCGTCGTGCCGACGGCCAGCGCGAAGATCAGGCACAGGGAGAGGATGAGCGCGGCTTTTCTCCCGCCTGAACCGTTAAAGATACGTTTCATATGTCATCCCTCCTATTCAGTTCGTGCCCGAGCCCGGAACATGTCCGGTATTATCGATATTATCCTTGGCCGTCCACTTGTTGATGACGTCGACAATGCTCGTGAGCCAGTCGTGCTTTACATAGGTGTTGGTGATCCCGGCCTCGCCGTTGGGCGTTGTGCTGCTGAGCGTGACGTCTGCCTTTCCATCCTTGTCAGCCGTGTAGCTCCACGACCAAGCGGTGTCCTCGACCACGGTGTAGTCGCCGACAGCCAGACCGGTGATGGTCGTGCTCGCGCCGGCCTTGAGCACCACGGTGGTCACGAGATTGTCGCCATTCATGACGTTGAACACGAAGGTCTGGTTCGGGTTCGCACCCTTACCCTCGACGGTCTTGGTGATCTTCAGGCTGCAGGTGTTGACCGTGATGGTGAACTCCGCGGGTTTTTCAACGTCCACATACGTTCCCGTTTGTGTAGGCGAAACCGTGCACGTCACCTTGTAGGTCGTGGTCTGCTCCGGAGCGACGGTGCCGTTGCTTGCCGGATCGCTCCACACCCATGTTCCGCTGCTGCTTCCGGCGGGAACTGTGTACGTGCCGACAACCGTTCCGTTCTCATCCTTGACCGTATAGGTCACATCCACAAAAGCGTTATTTGTGCCGTCAAATGTGGCATTCTGGTGCACAAGCTCCTGCAAATTGGCAGAATCGCCAAGGTAGATCGACTTGTCATCTGCCGTCGGCGTGATGCTTTTTACTTCCACATCCTGCGTCGGCACATCGAACGCCTTGATCATGGTTCCCTTCGCATAGATACCGGACTGCCCATCATTCGTTGGCACCTGATTGCCGCCGAGGAAGCCAGCTTCCACAGAGACGTCAAACTCGATGATCAGTTTCTTTCCGAACGTGCCATCCGCCTTAGCGTTTGTGGTGACATAGTTCTGGTTGAAATCGAAGCCGGTCACATTGACCGCCCGCGTTGCCGGATCGATCACTGCCTTCACCGAAGAATCGGCTGCGTCCGGAGCCCCAAATGCGCTGCCGTTATAGGTTGCAGTGGAGAGACGAATAGCACCGGCATCTTGCGGCACCGTAAAGTACGGCGTCACGATGTCTTTGATGACCGTCTCGCTGCCAAGGTCAATATTGGCGCTGCCGATGTTCTCGCTGATCGTGGTAAAGATCTTGCTCAGCGAGGCGGAATCGTTCGCCGTCAGGTAGTAGTTGGACTGCTCGCGGGCAAAATTTCTGGTGATCTGCCAGCCATAATTGCCGATGCCGATGAAGCTGGAATCGTACGGCTGGATGCCGATCTCCGTCGCATCCGGGAAGTTGCCAGAGATGTAGTTCAAAAAGCGGTTTCCGGCCGGGATGTCATAGTTCTTGACGTCTCCGATCCCCCACCAGCTAAAGCTGGCCCAGTAGCTTCCGACCTGGCCGTTGCTGTTGTGCTTGAAGCCGCTGTCGCCGTAGAGCTGCTCCGGATTCGCGCCGTTGAAAATGCCGACGGAATAGACCGTCGCGCCGGCGTCCTTGAGCGCCTTGGCCGACTGGATGGCGCCGTTGGCGACCGTCGTGTCAAAATCGCTCTGCTTCGTCGGCACACCGTCCGTGAACAGAATCACGACCTTCTGGCGTTTCGTGTTGGTACCGGTGTAGCCGCTGTCGCCCTGCATGAGCGCCTGCGCACTCCGCATGCCGTCGGCGACATTCGTCGCGCCCTCCGGCTCCGACGGGAGGCCGTTGATCTCGGCCTTGAGCGCGGTCTCGCCGGACGGGCTTTCCGCCGTGTCCGTTTCGGCCGGGGTCACGAGCGTCCAGTCCATCAGCGTGGAAGCGTTCGTGCCGAAAGTCACGACCGCGATCCGGTGATCAGACTTTTCCGCGTTATACTTATCCGCCACCGCTTCAATGAACGTGTTCACGGCCTGCTTCATGGCATACTGGCGGCGGGCCGAATCCGTGCTGGTCTCATTCCCGTCAAAATTATACGCCATCGAGCCGGACTGGTCGAGCACGAGCACGATGTCACACGGTGCGATCGAGGTCGTCGTTGTGACCTGACCGGTCGTGTACGCTTCGAGATGCACGGTATAGCCGCTGCCGTTTGCCGTAACTTCCTTGCTCAGCTCCAGACCGTCGCCGCCGGCCGCGCGGTTGGCTGCGGCGCGCAGCGGCTGCGGCCGCACGGAAACGGCCGGCCGGAACGGCCCCGCCTCCGTGAACACCGCCGTCTGCGGCACTTCGCCCGCGGCTTCTGCCGCATCCTGCGTGACGCCCGCGCCCATGAACAGGCACATGCTCAGGAGCATGACTGCGCAGAGGACGAGCGAGAGAATACGTTTTTTCATATAGTCGTCCTCCTTTCTCAGGGCGTCGGGATCGGGTCGATCTGCGTGCTCGAGGTGCTCGCTTCGACCGTACCGACGTGCTTCCACACATCTCTGACATCATTGGCAGCGTACTTTTCGAGGTTCGCCGTCTGCACGGCCTCGGCCGTGACGTAGATGTGCACCGTGGCATTCTGATATTCGTTGCCCATGTCCTTACTGAACGTGACGTGGTTGAAGAGCTTCGACGTGGCGGTCTTCGGGTCGACCGAACCACGATAGTAATAGTATCCGCCCTCGCCGGCGATCCAGTCCGTGTCGTTCAGATCCAGCGTGAGCAGCCGCTCGCTCGCATCGAGCGGGATGATCTCGCCATCGGCGCCGACCATCTCGGGCGTGATCTTCACGCGGGTGTAGAAAGCGCCGGAGCCGACGTTCTCCACATACACCACTTTGTTCACGACGCTGCCGGGCATGGCGCTCACCGTCGTAAACGGTTGGCCAGCGCCGTCCTCGTCGTGCAGTGCAAGCTTGACGGAGCCCATCGTGATGACGTTATCCGCCGTGCCGACGGCCGAAAAGTACGCCCACGTACCGACCGCCAGCAGTGCCACTGCCAAGAGGAGCACCGTTGCGATGGTCCATTTCTTCTTCATGCACAAACCACCTTTCTCCCTGATAGGATGTTTCTGAGTACCGAGTTCTCACTCTCTCTGCGCCCGAGGGCGCACGCAGGAAATTTTTGTGGAATCATCATTTCAATCTGCGCGCGGACGGCGGCAGCGCCGCCGCCCGCGCCCGGACTGAAGCCGAGCCAGAGTCCCCGATGGGGGCGGCGATTTCGCCGCCCCTTTGGGGTCAAAATGTTGGGGAATTACTTGCCAAATGCAGCGAAGGCATCGGTTGCATTCGCAAAGCCGTCCGCCTGAATGGCGTCCGCCTCAACGAGGACGTTGAACGTGCCGTTCGGAAGCAGCTGCGCAATTTGCTCGTTGGTAGCAGTGGTATCCATGTGGATGGTGCCCCAGACGTTCCAGTAGGTCATCTCGCCAGCTGCCAGAGGATCAATGCGGGTGAAGGTGTAGACATTGTACATCACGCCGTCGCGCTCGACCGTGCCGGTGCTGTCATAGGCCATGGTGAACTCCTTATTGTTCAGCGCCGTCGTGGTGTACATGCTGCTGTTGAGAATGGCAGTGTCCAGAGCAGCCGGGATCATGACACGGATGCGGATGTAAGCGGCGTTCTTGCCAGTGTTGACGACGTAGGGCATCTTGTGGTAAGACTCACCCGGATTGAGCATCACGTTGTCGCACTTATACTCTCTCGCGTTGGCTTTGATCTGGTCATCGGTGTAGAACGTATCGCCGGCTTTGTACTTGCTGGTATTGCCAGTGCCCAGCTTATCGACGTTGGACCACAGCTCCACATTTCTAGGATCGACATCATCCACCGTAGTGCCGTTGGCATAGCCGGCATTCTCGCGGTGCAGGCTGGACTCAAGCAGGTCGATCTTCACATTGCCGACGGTGAAGGTGTTGTCCGCGGACTTCGTATCGGTGAAGTACGCGAGGGTGCCGCCGACGACAAGCGCCGCGACGAGCATGACTGCGATGGCAGCCACAAGAATGGTTTTCTTCTTCATATGTAGTCTTCTCCTTTTCTATTTTCCCGCACAGCCTTCTGTGCGTATATTACATGGGAAAAGCAAGGGGTGATCACTTGCCAAAGCAGGCATCAAACGCAGCAGCTGCGCTGCTGAAGCCGGTAGTCTGGCACAGATAAGCATTGAATTGCAGGCTGGAATTCTGAGCAAGCGGAGTGGTCAAATCAACGGTAAGCTGGTTTCCATTCAGAATCGGATAGGTACCAATGGAATTGCCAGAAGTCATCGGAGTCTTATAAACATAAAGCGTACCGCCATTCGGAAGCTGCTTCTGAAGGCCAGTAACTTCCTCCCAGTCGCCGTTCAGCTTGTAATTCAGGCCAGCAGCATTGCCGTAGACTTCCACGAACAGATAAGACGGAGTCTCAACAGCCTTCTTAATCTGAACGAACGGATCTTTCGCAACGGTCATGCCCGGTGTGACTTCATTGTACTCATTGCCAGCGACTTCAACATACTTGGAGCTGTCAGTAGTGACATTGCCTTCGGCGTCGACATACTTATAAGTAGCCGTATTGGCATCATAGGCAACTTTGTGTTCCTTCAGGATGAAGTTGGTTTCCGGATCATCAATTGTCTTGCCAACCGTAAAGGTATTGGTAACCGCCTCGGTCTTCGCCGTCAGATACGCATACGTCGCGCCAACCGCCAGCGCCACGACGAGCACGAGCGCGATGGCGACGGTCAGAGTTTTCTTCTTCATGTAACGTTTTCCTCCCCTAAATTTTGTTCAAAGCTTCCTATGTCCAACAGCACCGTGCCGGGTGCTGCCAGCAATCACTAAGTTAATGCACGAACGGGCGAAAATATTTCACAAAACCATTATTTTCCCATATTTTCGCCGGGATTTTTGGCATCCGAGGCATCGCCGGGTTTGTCCGCCTGTGCACGGCGGGCAGCGTCGCGCGCGTCCGCCTCCGACGCTTTGCGGAGCATGTCCGGCAGGAACGTCAGGATGATGAGCACGAGCGCGAGCGCGATGGCCAGATACATGCCGGGTGGGTTCGACACCCAGTGCGAAACATAGCCCAGATACGGGATGGTGAACACCGGGCGGCCGATGAGGTTCTTGAAATAGACAGGTGCGCCGTCGGGCGCGTCGTTCGCGTCTCCCTGCGTGTAGAAATGCTCGTTTTCCGCATCGATGGAGATCACGCGGTGTGTGACGACATCCAAGTCCTCATTGAGCACAAAGGTGATCGCGTCGCCGACCTGCACGTCCTCGGGCGCACAGGGCTTGACATAGATCAGCGAGCCGGTGTGATACGTCGGCTCCATGCTGCCGGACAGGACGCACATCGGCCGCAGACCGACCAGCCGCACGCCCACCAGAAGCAGCGCCAGAATGACAACCAGGATCACCAGCACGGTGGTGACAGCGTTCCACACCTTTTGAACTCTCTTTGACATCTGTGACCTTCCTTTCCGCCCCGCTGCACTCCCCCTCCTTTCCGCGGAGACACCGGCCCGTGTCCGGAAACCGGAAACAGGAACGATCATAACACGCGACAGACGCAAAATACGTCGGAACCACATACGGAATTTTTTGCGCGGTTTCCTAAAGTATACCACATGCGCCATAAATGAGAAAGGAAAAATATTCACAATTTTCCAGGCGCGTTTTTGGCAATAGCAGACAAATCCGGCTGCGAATATGCCGCGGGCGCGCCCATTGCGTCGTGCTGCGAAGCGCCGATTGATGATGGTTTCCATTGTACTTTTCCGGCACGGATGCGTCAAGGGCAAACCACCCGGGCAGAGCCGGGTGTCAGCGCACGGAAAAACGGCGCGCCACATTCTTACCTTTTTCTTAAATATGACACGTTCCGTCTTGTTTTTGCGCGAAAAACATGATAGGATAAGGCGATTATGGACATTTATCGGAAAGGAGCTGGCAAGCATGGAAACCAACGTGCTCGACTGGCTGGAAGTCACCGCCGCAGCCTGTCCGGACAAACCCGCTTTTCTCGATGAGGACAGTGCGGTGACCTTTGCCGACGTGCGGCGCGAGGCGCGCATCATCGGCACGGCGGCAGCGAAGTTCCGCGCCGGGCAAAAGCGGCCCATCGCCGTCATGAGCGGGCGCAACGCGCACACGCCGGCCGTGTTTCTCGGCGCGGTGTATGCCGGGTGCTGCTACGCCCCGATGGACGGGACGATGCCCGTGCACCGGCTCAACTCTATTTTAAATACGCTGGACACCGATCTGATGATCGTGCAGCGCGCGTTTTACGACAAGGCGAAGACGCTGGACTTTTCCGGCACGATCCTGATCGCGGAGGAGCTGCTCGCGGGCAGCGAGGACGCGGCGCTGCTCGCGGACTGCCGCGCGCGCGCCCGAGAGCTCGACCCGCTGTACATCATCTTCACCTCCGGCTCGACCGGCACGCCCAAGGGCGTCATCACGGCGCAGCACTCGCTCATGTGCTACATCGAGGACTACGCCGGCGTGATGGGCATCGCGCGTGCCGACGTGCTGGGCAACCAGTCACCGCTGGACTACATCGCCGCCGTGCGCGACATTTATCTGCCGCTGCGCTTCGGCGCGACGACGGCCATCATCCCGAAGGAACTTTTCATGTCGCCGGAGCGTCTGTTCGAATACATGAACGACAAGGGCGTCACGGCCGTGGGCTGGAGCGTCTCGGCGCTGACCGTGCCGGCCGCGCTCGGCGCGTTCGAGTGCAGCGTGCCGCAGCACCTGCGCAAGGTGTGCTTCTCCGGCTCGGTAATGCCGTGCAGCTGCCTGCGCCAGTGGCAGCTCGCGCTGCCGGAGGCCCGGTTCGTCAACCAGTACGGCCCGACGGAGGCGACCGCCTCGTGCACGTATTACGTCGTGCCCGGTCTGGTCGAGGACACCGACGTGCTGCCGATCGGCAGGCCGTACCCGCACTACGAGGTGTTTCTGCTCTCGGAGCGCAACGAGGCCGTGCCCGACGGCGAGATCGGCGAGATCTGCGTCAAGGGCCCCATCCTCGCGCTGGGCTACTATAACAGCCGCGAGAAAACGGCCGAGAGCTTCCTGCAAAACCCGCTCAACCACGCATACGATGAGCGCATCTATAAGACCGGCGACCTCGGGCACTTCGCGCCCGACGGCAACCTCATGTTCCACGGCCGCAAGGACCGGCAGGTCAAGCACCTCGGCCACCGCGTGGAGCTCGGGGAGATCGACCTCGCCGCGGCGAAGGTGGCCGGCGTGGAGGACGCCTGCGCGCTCTACGACCAGACGCACGAGCAGATCTGGCTGTTTTACACCGGCGAGGGCGTGACCAAGCGCGACATCGCCGTCGCCCTGCGCGCCGACCTGCCGGGCTTCATGGTGCCGCGCAAGATCGAGCAGCTCGCGGCCATGCCCCGGCTCGACAACGGCAAGACGAACATGCGCGCGCTGGCCGAGCGCATCACCGCTGCGGCCAAGCACTGATTTTGCTTACTTTACTCACTTCAGGAGGTATATTTATCATGGAACAGGAACTGATGGACATTCTGACCGATCTGCGCCCGGACGTGGATTTTGAGACTGAGACCGCCCTCATCGACGACCACATTCTCGAGTCGTTCGACATCGTGTCGCTCGTCGCGGCGCTCAACGACGCATTCGACATCGAGATCGGCGCCAAGGATCTTGTGCCGGAGAACTTCAACTCCGCCAAGCGTCTGCTGGCCATGGTGCAGCGCCTGCAGGACGAGGACTGATGGACAAGACTGCACTCCGGACGGCAGCCGCGAAATACGGCACGCCACTGTATCTGTTTGATCTGGAGGCCTTCACGGCGCGCGCTCAAAGAGTGCGCGCCGCGTTTGGCTCGGACGTAAATCTGTGCTACTCCATGAAGGCCAACCCCTTCGTGCTGCGCGGCCTGCCGGACGTGTTCCGCTGGGTGGAGGTGTGCTCCCCCGGCGAACTGACGATCTGCGAAAGGCTCGGCATCCCGCCGGAGCGCATCCTGTACTCCGGCGTGAACAAGGGCGCGGACGATGTTGCGCGCGCCGTCGCGCTGGGCGCAGACCTGCTCACGGCCGAGAGCACGCTGCACTTTGACCTTATCTGCGCGGCCGCGGCCGCGCAGGGCAAGCACGTAAACGTGCTGCCGCGCCTGACCGCCGGCAGCCAGTTCGGCATGGATCCCGACGCGCTGGCCGATCTCGTCGCCCGGCGCGCGGAATTCCCGAACGTGACGATCGTCGGCATCCACTACTTTTCCGGCACGCAAAAGCGCAAGGACGCCGTGATCGCCAAGGAGCTTGCGCATCTGGACGAATACCTCACGATGCTGCACGAACGCTACGGCTTCACGGCGCAGCACGTGGAATACGGCCCGGGGCTGAATGCCGAGTGCTTCCGCGACGACGCCGAGGCGCGCGACTGCGCGCTGCTCGACGCGGCGGCGGAGCACATCCGCGCCTTCGGCGAGAAGTATCCGCTGACGATCGAGATGGGCCGCTTTTTCGCCGCGCCCTGCGGCACGTTTCTCACCGGCGTGGCCGACGCCAAGTGCAACCTCGGCGTGAACTACGCCATATGCGACGGCGGCATGCACCAGGTGAAGTATGACGGCCAGCTCATGGGCATGCAGGCCCCGCCGCTGACGCTCCTGCGCGAGAGCGCGGACGCGCCCGAGCCGTGGATGCTCTGCGGCAGCCTGTGCACGACGGCGGACGTGCTCGTGCGCGAGGCGCAGCTGCCGCCGCTGCGCGTGGGCGACGTGATCGCCCTCGGCCGCTGCGGCGCGTACTCCGTGACGGAGGGCGTGGCCGTGTTTCTGTCGCGCGACATGCCGCGCGTCGCGCTTTGCCGCGGCGGGAACTTCACGCTCGTGCGTGACCGGTTTGCGACCGACGCGCTCAACACCTGCCGGACGCCGGAGGACGAAGCATGACGCTGACATCGCTGTCGTTTTACCTGCTGGTACTCGCGCTGCTGGTGCTGTACTACCTCGTGCCGAAGCGGTTCCAGTGGGTGGTGCTGCTGATCGGCAGCTACGCGTTTTACGCGTTCGTGTGCCTGCGCTACATGGGCTTTATCGTCGTGACGACGCTCACGACCTACTTCGGCGCCCGCGGCATGGACGCTATGACCGCGCACATGGAGCAGACCGTCGCCGCGCACAAGCAGGACTGGGAGCGCGAGGAGCGTAAGGCGTACAAAAAGCGCTGCAAGTCCCGCCGCAAGGCGCTCATGATCGCCATCCTGCTGCTGAACTTCGGCATCCTCGCCGTGCTCAAATACTATAACTTCTTTGCCGAGTCCATGGAGACGCTCTTTGCGTCCGTGGGGCTGACGGTCTCGCTCGGCCACATCGGGCTGCTGCTGCCGCTGGGCATCTCGTTTTACACGTTCCAGTCCATGGGCTACGTGCTCGACGTCTACCGCGAAAAAGTGCCCGCCGAGCGCAACGTCGGCAAGCTCGCGCTGTTCGTGTCCTTCTTCCCGCAGATCATTCAGGGCCCGATCGGCGTGTACGACCAGCTGGCGCACCAGCTCTATGCCGAGCACAGATACAGCTTTGACAACATCCGCTACGGCGCGGAGCTGATCCTGTGGGGCTTTTTCAAGAAGCTCGTCATCGCCGACCGCGCCGTGGGCATGATCCACACCGTCGCCGGGGCGTACACCGACTACGCCGGCACGTATGTGCTGCTGGCCGCACTCGTGTACGCGCTGCAGCTCTATGCCGACTTCTCCGGCGGCATCGACATTTCGCGCGGCGTGGCGCAGATGTTCGGCATCACCATGGGCGAAAACTTCCGCCGGCCGTACTTCTCGCGCACGCTCACCGAGTACTGGCACCGCTGGCACATCTCGCTCGGCGACTGGCTGCGCAACTACCTGTTCTACCCGCTGTCGATCTCGAAGGCGTTTCTCAACTGGGGCCGCCACGCCAGGCAGCACCTCGGCAGCCACATCGGCAAGGTCCTGCCGACGGCCGTGGCCTCGCTGATCACGTTTCTCATCATCGGCATCTGGCACGGGGCAAGCTGGAAATACGTCGCCTTCGGCTTCTGGAACGGCATGGTCATCCTCGTGTCCACGCTGCTGCAGCCGGTGTCGGACAAGGTCGTCGCCGCGCTGCACATTGAGCGCAAGAGCGCGTGGTATCAGGTGTTTTCCATGCTGCGCACGTTCGTGGTCGTGCTCATCGGCTATTACTTTGACATCGCCGACGGGTTCCGCGCCGCGATGGGCATGATGGTCAAATCCGTGACCGACCTGCACCTGTCGCAGCTGCGGCCGGGCGCCGTGCTCGAGGCGCTGCCGCTGACGCGGTATGACTGGTGCGTGCTGCTGTTCGGCACGGTCGTGATTTTCACCGCCTCCGTCATTCAGGAGCGCTCGCAGCGCACCATCCGCGAGATCCTCGACGAGAAGTGTCTCGCCCTGCGCTGGGCCGTGCTGCTTGCCGGCATCTTCGCCGTCGTGCTCATGGGCGTTTACGGCCCTGGCGTGCAGGCGGCCGAATTTGTGTATATGCAGTTTTAAGCCGGGAAACAGCGCCCGCTATCCCAAAGCCCGTGAAGCGGGCTCGCAGCAGACCATCGCCGCAATTTTCCGCGTGGCGCTAACACAGCATGTGGAGAACATCAATGAATCCAAAACAACACGCAAAAAGAAATACCGTCCTGCGCGTAATCGCGTTTCTGCTCATCGTGGCGCTGGTCTACGGTGCGCTCACGCGGCTGCTGACCATCAACAACGCCACCGAGCAGCAGTACATCCGCAGCTTCTATCTGGAGCCGAAAAACTCGCTCGACGTCATGATCCTCGGCGCGAGTGAGACGTTTACCGACTATTGCGCACCTTTGGCATGGCAGCACGCCGGGTTTACAAGTTACCCGCTGGCCGTATCGGCCGCGCAGGGCACGCTCTATGCGTCCATGCTGCGCGAGAGCGCCAAGCGGCAAAATCCGTCTGTCTACGTGGTCGAGGTCAACGGCTTTCTCTACACGGAGGCAGAGCGGGATGAGCTCGGCACGGCCGCAACGCGCGAATGGCTCGACACGCTGCCGCTCTCGCGCAGCAAGGTGCAGGCCATTGACGAGTGCGTGCAGGGCGACCGGCTGTCATACTATGTGCCGCTGCTCAAGTACCACGACAACTGGAGAAAGCCGGACCTCATCCGCAATTCGCTGTCACTGCAGCAGCAGGCGCGCGACGCGGGCTATTCGTACACCAAGCCGTTTCTGTCCATCTCCATGTTCCTCACGGAGACGGATGAGATCCCCGTGCGCCAGCAATCGCTCGACGATTTCAACGAGCAGAGCCTGCGCACCTTCTGCGAGACAGCCAAGGCACGGGGAATCAAAAACGTGCTCTTTGCCCGCTTCCCGCACCGCACCGTCATTGAAAACTATGACGCCGTGTTTGCCGAGCTGGAGGCGGTCGTGCACGAGTACGGGTATGATTTTGCGAACTTCGACACGCAGATGGACGCCATCGGCCTCGACCCGCTCAATGATTTCGCCAACGCCGAGCATCTGAACATTTTCGGCGCGGAGAAATTCACGCCCTACCTCGCCGACTATCTCGCGCAGCACTATGACCTGAACACCGCGCACAGTCAGGCCGTCACCGACGAATGGACGCGCTGCGCCGCATTCACGCAGCAGATACTGCCCGTGTGCGAGGACAACACCCGGCGCTACACGTGCGAGAAGCTCGACGAATTCTCGCCCGTATTCGCAGACTGCCGCTGAATAAAGCAAAACGCAGCCCCCTTCGAGCGTCTCGAAGGGGGCTGCGTTTTTTGTCGCTTTACCGGCCGGTGCTGCCGAAGCCGCCCGCGCCGCGGTCGGTCTCGTCGAGCGCATCCGCCTCTGCAAACTCCGCCGCCAGAAACGGCAGGATCACGAGCTGGGCGATGCGGTCGCCGGGCGCGACGGTGCGCACTTCGTCCGTGTCGTTGTGCAGCGCGACGGTGCACTCGCCGCGGTAATCGGCGTCGATCACGCCGACGCAGTTGGCCGGGCGCAGCCCCTGCTTAGAGGCCAGCCCGCTGCGCGCGAACACGCCGCCGAAATACCCCGCCGGGATGGCAAGGGCGAGGCCCGTGCCGATCATGGCCGTCGCGTGCGGCGCGATCGTGACGCACTGCCCGTCCGCCGGGCAGGCGTAGAGATCATAGCCCGCCGCGTCCGCGCTGCCGCGGCGCGGCGTCACGGCGCCGGGCCGGAGTTTTTGGATCTTCACTTCCATCCGTTCATGCCCTCCCAGAGTACGATGCGGCCCGCCGCGCGGGTCCGGTCCATGTCGATGATGCGCTGGTTTTCCGAGCCGCGGAAACGCAGGCTGATGTTGCGCTGCGCGTCCACGTAGCGCCCGTCGACGAGGATGTCGATGAGCGAGAGCATCTCGTCCGTGACCTCGCAGCGCGGGTGCGTGCCGTCGACCGTGAGCTCCTTGTCGAGCGTGAAGCCCGAATACGCCCAGATGTCCTTGTCCGGATACTGCGCGCGCACCCGGCGCAGAAACGGCACGAGCGCGCGCTGGTTTTCCGGCTCGAACGGGTCGCCGCCGAGCAGCGTCAGGCCGCGGATAAAGGGCTTTTCCAGCTCGGCAAAAATCACCTGCTCGGCCGCCGCGTCAAACGGCTTGCCGTAGTGAAAATCCCACGTCTGCGGCTGAAAGCAGTTGTAGCAGTGGTTCGTGCAGCCGGAAACGAACAGCGTCACGCGCACGCCGACGCCGTTGGCAATGTCGCAGGTTTTGATCTCTCCATAATACATAGCAGTTTCCTCGCAGGCAGCGGGCGCGCCGCATGGACACGCCCGCCGGTTTTCGTTTTTGCACGTTACAGATGCAGCACGCGCTCCTTGATCTCCTGCGTGCGCCCCTGATTCCAGAACTGGGTTCCGATGTAGCCGCAGGTGCGGCGGGCCACGTTCATCTTGTCCTGATCCGTGTTGCCGCAGTTCGGGCAGCGCCAGATGAGCTTGCCGTCGTGCTCGACGATCTCGATCTCGCCGTCGTAGCCGCAGACCTGGCAGTAGTCGCTCTTGGTGTTGAGCTCGGCGTACATGATGTTGTCATAGATGAACTTCATGACCTCGAGCACGGCCGGGATGTTGTTTTGCATATTCGGCACCTCGACGTAGCTGATCGCGCCGCCGGGCGAGAGCGCCTGGAACTTCGACTCGAAAGCCAGCTTGCTGAATGCGTCGATATGCTCGGTCACATGGATGTGGTAGCTGTTGGTGATGTAGCCCTTGTCCGTGACGCCGGGGATGATGCCGAAGCGCTTTTGCAGGCACTTGGCGAACTTGTACGTCGTGGATTCCAGCGGCGTGCCGTAGAGGCTGAAGTCGATGTTGTGCATCTGCTTCCACTTGGCGCAGGCATCGTTCATGTGCTGCATGATCTCGAGCGCGAACGGCGTGGCCGAGGGGTCGGTGTGAGACTTGCCGGTCATGTACTTGACGCACTCATACAGTCCCGCGTAGCCGAGGGAGATGGTCGAGTAGCCGCCGTAGAGGAGCTTGTCGATCGGCTCGCCCTTCTTCAGGCGGGCCAGCGCGCCGTACTGCCACAGGATGGGCGCGGCGTCCGAGAGCGTGCCCTTGAGCCGCTCGTGGCGGCACATGAGCGCGCGGTGGCAGAGCTCGAGCCGCTCGTCAAAGATCTTCCAGAACTTCTCCATGTTGCCGCCGGAGGACAGCGCCACATCCGGCAGGTTGATGGTCACGACGCCCTGATTGAAGCGGCCGTAGTACTTCGGCTTTCCGTTTTCGTCGACATACGGCGTCAGGAAGCTGCGGCAGCCCATGCAGGTGTAGCAGTGGCCCTCGCCGTTTTTGTCGACCTTGAGCTCGAGCATCTTCTTCTCGGAGATGTAGTCCGGCACCATGCGCTTGGCGGTGCAGCGGGCGGCCAGCTCCGTGAGGTACCAGTAAGGGGAATCCTCGTGGATGTTGTCCTCCTCGAGCACGTAAATGAGCTTCGGGAACGCCGGCGTGACCCACACGCCCTTCTCGTTTTTCACGCCCTGATAGCGCTGGCGCAGCGTCTCCTCGATGATCATGGCAAGGTCATGGCGCTCCTGCTCGTTTTTCGCCTCTCCGAGATACATGAACACCGTCACGAACGGTGCCTGGCCGTTCGTGGTCAGCAGCGTGACGACCTGATACTGGATCGTCTGCACGCCGCGGCGGATCTCCTCGCGCACGCGGTTTTCGACGAGCTCGGCCAGCTTTTCCTCACCCGGATGCGCGTCGATGGCCTGCATTTCGGCCTCGACCTCGCGGCGGATGCGCTCGCGGCTGACCTGCACGAACGGGGCCAGATGCGTCAGCGAGATCGACTGCCCGCCGTACTGGTTGGAGGCGACCTGCGCGATGATCTGGGTCGCAATGTTGCACGCGGTCGAGAAGCTGTGCGGCCGCTCGATGAGCGTGCCGGTGATGACCGTGCCGTTTTCGAGCATATCTTCCAGGTTCACGAGGTCGCAGTTGTGCATGTGCTGCGCGTAATAGTCCGCGTCGTGGAAGTGGATGATACCCTCCTCGTGCGCCTCGACAATGTCCTTCGGCAGCAGGAGACGGCTCGTGATGTCGCGGCTGACCTCGCCGGCCATGTAGTCGCGCTGCGTGCTGTTGACGATCGGATTCTTGTTGGAGTTTTCCTGCTTGGCCTCCTCGTTGTTGCACTCGATGAGGCTCAGGATGCGGTCGTCGGTCGTGTTGGCGCGGCGCACCAGGCTGCGGGTGTAGCGGTAAGTAATGTAGGCCTTGGCGACCTCGAACGCACCGTGGGCCATGATCTGCTTTTCGACCATGTCCTGAATTTCCTCCACGGCGGCGCTGCGGCCCAGCTCCTGGCAGGCGAGCTCCACGCTCTCGGCGATGCGCTGGATCTGCCGCGGCGTCATGCGGTCGCACTCTTCGACGGCGGCGTTGGCCTTCGTGATGGCCATGATGATCTTGGAGATATCGAACGTCGCCTCGGCGCCGTTGCGCTTAATAATCTTCATTTCTCTCTTTCTCCCCCTCTGAATGAAAAACACAACATTTTGTGTGAAAAACCGCTTTATTTTGTATCACAAGCGGATATATCGTACAACATCTAGTACAGGCTGTCAATAACCAATTCGATTTTTGTTGCACATTATGTGAACAGCGCGGCCCCTTCAGGCCGCAAAAAAGCACCGCCCGCAGGCGGCGCGGCGCTGCCCGGGCCGGAAGCTCCGGCCCGGGAACGGTGGTCCGTCAGGCAGTTTCGTAGCCGTTGGGATTGTGCGTCTGCCAGCGCCAGCTGTCGCGGCACATATCCTCGAGCGAATACTCGGCGTGCCAGCCGAGGATGCGCGCACTCTTGTCCGGGCAGGCGTACACGGTCGGCAGGTCGCCCGCACGGCGCGGCGCGATCCGGTACGGCACATGCACGTGGTTGGCCGTCTCGAAGGCGTGCACCATCTCGAGCACGCTGTAGCCCTTGCCGGTGCCGAGGTTGAAGATGCTCTCGCCCGGATGCTCCGCCATGTAGGCGATCGCCGCGACGTGGCCGCGCGCGAGATCCATGACGTGGATATAATCGCGCACGCCGGTGCCGTCCGGCGTGTCATAGTCGTCGCCAAAGACGCTCAGGCACTTCAGCCGGCCGATGGCCGTCTGCGAGATATAGGGCATGAGGTTGTTCGGCACGCCGCGCGGGTCCTCGCCGATGAGGCCGCTCGGGTGCGCGCCGATGGGGTTGAAGTAGCGCAGCAGCACGACCGACCAGCTGGGGTCGGCCACAACATAGTCGCGCAGGATCTGCTCGCAGACGTACTTCGTCCAGCCATAGGGATTCGTGCAGTTGCCGGTGCGGGACGTCTCGTAGAGCGGCATCTCGTTGTCGCCGGAGTACACCGTCGCCGACGAGGAGAAAATGATCTGCCGGACGCCGTGGTCACGCATCGCCTCGCAGAGCGTGATCGTCGAGCCGAGGTTGTTGTCGTAATATTCCAGCGGCATCTGCACCGACTCGCCCACGGCCTTGAGGCCCGCGAAATGAATGACGCAGTCGATCTTCTGCTCGGTAAAAATGCGGTCGAGTCCGGCGCGGTCGCGCACGTCCATCTGATAGAATTTCAGCGGCCGGCCCGTGATCTGTTCGACCCGTCTTCCCGCCTCTGCGCTGCTGTTGACGAGATTGTCCACCACGACGACATCCATGCCCTGCTCAAGCAGCTCCACGCACGTGTGGCTGCCGATGTAGCCCATGCCGCCGGTCACCAATACGGTCATGCACCGTACCCCCTTTTGCCTGCTGATGTTCTGCTTTTATTGTACATCACATTCCGACGGAGTTCAACGGTTTTTCCCCTTGCCAGAAATTTACCGGGCGCGTGAATTTCCTGACAATCCCTGAATTTTCAAAAATTCGGTGATTTTGCTTGACTTTCGGGTACTGCTGGGCTAAACTGTTTGTATCATTGGTGATGTCGGGATGTCTGCGTACGCACGGTTTTTCATCCATTTCGCACCCCACCCCATCTCTTTTATCCATTCTTTTCTCTTTTTATCTGATCTCTCTTTACGGATTATCTACCCTTTTTGTTCTCCGCCGCATGGCATATCTCATCCCGTCACAGTGATCGCGACGCGGGCCTGCAGCGTACGGGGCACGTGTCCATATCGGCTGCGCGTGCAGCGAAAGGCCTCCGGGGGCGCCCGGGGGCCTTTTTCATTCCATATCGAAAAAGCGTCAGGGCGCGCATACGCTCTGACGCTTTTTTCTGCTCCGCGCGCTCAGCTCTCCATCTGCTTGCCGAGGAAGCCCGACACAGCCTGCGCGAGCTTGCGCTCCGTCTCGCCGGCAGGGCCGTCGCCGTGCGCGGCCACGAACAGCACGCAGCCGAGCACGTCGCCCTCGGAGAGGATGGGCGCGGCGACGGCGACGGCGTAGCGCTCGTCGGTGTCGACGACCGGCAGCGTGCAGCTGTCGGCCGCATACTGCCCGCGCGTGCTCATGAGCTCTTCAAGCTCGCGGCTGATGCGCCGGTCGAGCAGCTCGCGCTTGCCGCCGCCGGCCACGGCGATGACCGCGTCGCGGTCGCACACGGCGGCGATGCTGCCGGTGGTCTTGTGCAGCGCGTCGCAGATCTGCGCGGCGAACTCGGACAGCTCGCCCATGGGGGAATACTTTTTGAAAATGACCTGTCCGTCGGTGTCGGTGTAGATCTCCAGCGGGTCGCCCTCGCGGATACGCATGGTGCGGCGGATCTCCTTGGGGATGACCACGCGGCCGAGGTCGTCGATCCGGCGCACGATTCCGGTTGCCTTCATATTCGGAAAACTCCTTTGCTCTGTTTTGCGTTTCGGCAACCCTATTTTCTGCAAAATCCGGTAGTCTATGCAGTCCGTGCCGCTCACGGGCGTTCCAGTTTTTTCTTCAAAAAATGTCTGCCGCGGCGCAAAACGTCCCCGGAGCAGAGCGCATCTGCACCGGGGACGTTTTCGGATCGCTCGGGCCGCCTCAGACGATCTCGAGATCGTCGCGGTCGCGGAGCATGTACTTTTTCAGCGGGGTCAGGCTGGCGAGCCAGTAGAGCAGGCCGCCGCATATGGCATCGAAGCCGCTGCCCGTGAAGATGAGAAACAGCGGGCTCTGGATGCTGCCGGTCAGCGGATTGTACACGAACAGGATCGTGATCAGGCACGAGAGGATGACGCAGCCGATGCCGACCAGGTTGAACCCGCCGGTGAACCGGTACGCATCGTGCCCCTCGATGAAGTAGGCCGCCTTGAGCGACAGCTTCCGCTTTTTCACGACGAGATAGTCCACGACGATCATGCCGATGATCGGCGCCTGAATGAACGCGGCAATGGAGATGAACGCGCCGAAGTGCTCTTCCACGCCGCCCCAGACGGTCAGCGCGCTGACATACACCATGGCGATGAGCACCAGCACCTTATAGCTGACCTTGGGCATACCGCTCTTGACGATCATGCAGTTGACATAGGAGCCGGTACCCTGCGTGCCGACATTCGCAAACGCGACCAGCAGCAGGCTCAGCAGCGCGAAGCCGGAGCCGCAGAGGTAGGAGAGCATATTCGTAGGATCGCTCTCGTACACGCCGGTGCGCACGAACATCGCCAGCGCCATCACGCCGCCGGCGGCGACGAAAAACGGCGCGACCACGCCGTAGGCCAGCGTTGTGCCCCAGTAGCCGCCGCGCTCGGTCTTGGCCAGGCGCGGCAGGACCAGCGCCTGCGTTGACCACGAGAACGCGAACGCCACGTTGCCCTCGGCCGAGATCATGAACGCCTGCAGCGGCGTCATGTCCGCGTCCAGCACCGGCTTGACCGCCACGATCTCACGCAGCGGCACGGCCGTGAAGCACAGCACGACGACGACCACGCCGACCGCCAGCAGCGCCGTGACCAGAAAGCGGTTGGTCCACTTGATGACATTCGGCCCGCCGAGCGCGATGAGCGTGCCGAGCACGACGCACAGGCAGCCCAGTACCGGACTCCAGACGGCCGCGTTGAGCACGAGGCCGAACTTCGCCGCAAGGTTGATCATCGACGAGGAAAACAGGCTCGCCGCGACCGCGTACCAGCCGAAGTTTGCCACGCTGATGATCGTGGACAGCACAGCCACGCCGCGCCGCCCCAGCACCGAGCGCAGCCAGATCCACAGATCAATGCCGTAGCGCGTGGCAAAGATGACGGGCAGGCACTCGATGAACACCCAGACGATGTTGAAGCAGAAAATGTTGATGAGCATTCTGCTGAAGGAGAGGTACTGCGCGACATAGGCGCCCTGCGTATAGCACCACGTGGCGATGGCAAAGCCGCTCGTGGACAAAAACAGATCCAGGAAGGAATACTGCCGGTCGCCCTTGAGCATGGGCACAACGCCCGTAACGGTCTCCTGCCGGATATAGCTTTCTCTGTCTGTCATGGTTCAGCCTCCCAGCATGCAGGTCACGATCAGCACCAGACTGGCCGCCACGCTGGCGATGATGATGCCATAATCGACCCGGGTCATTTTCTTGGGGAACTCGTAGGTGTCGGACTGCATGATCTCCAGCCGCCGCTCGGTCTCCTCGTAGATGAGCTGTTCAATCGAGCCCTGCTGGGCCTCTGTCTTCTGTTTCAAGCAAACTCCTCCTCATGGTCATATCGCTCCAGCGTCAGCCGGGCGTATTGCTTTGTGTATTTATACCAGATGTAGAGATACTCGCCGACGTGCTTGGCGCACGCCTCCTGATACAGCCCCCACAAAAACCAGAAGTAGGACGCCATGGCCACATAGCCGATGTAGTGGCGCAGCTCCGCCCCCGTGGGCGCGTGGCCGAGATAGCGTGCGATCACCTGCTCCGCCTCCTCGGGCGTGTAGTCCGAGCAGGCGATAAATGTGCCGATGTCGCAGCCAGGGTCGGCCATGCCGGCATATTCCCAGTCGATCAGGTACATCTTCCCCTGCTTGTCGATCAGGAAGTTTGGGTTATAGCTGTCGCAGTGGCAGGCGCACAGGGGGACCGCGTCGCCCTTCAGGCGCTCGTGCAGCGCGCACATCGTCTCGTGCAGCTCCTGCATGCCGGTAAAGTCGGAGACGTCCGTCCCCTGCAGCAGGTCGAGAAAGCCGTTGATCTTCTCCCAGATGTCAAACCGGCCGTCGAGCTGTATGCCGCTCGTGTGCAGGCGGCGCAGCATACGCAGCGCCGTGTCGACCTGTTCGTCGTTATGATAGTCCAGAATGGCCGCGTCCTCGATATAGTGCGAGATCTTCCAGCCCTTGGCCGCGTCGATGTAGAGAAACGTGTCGTCGAGCCCCAGCGCCTTGGCCGCCTCCAGCGCCTGCGCCTCGGCCGGGCGGTCGATGTAAGCCTCCGTGCCCGCACCGGGGTGGCGGTACACGTAGTCCCGGCCGTTGCACGTGAACTTGAACGACAGGTTCGTCAGCCCCGTCTTGATCGGGATGATGCCGTGGATGCTGTCCGGTGTGCAGTGGAGCACGGCGCAGATGTTATCGAAAATGTACGAGTCGGCATTGGTGACATAGGCGCTGTCAAACACCCGCAGCTCATCGAGCGAGTCAAACTCATGAATGCCGCCGGGATATTTGCGGATGTACATCTCCAGCTCGCGGATGTGCCGGGCGTACAGATCCTCCCAGAGCCCCGCCCGGGTGACCGGGCTGTCATATTCCCGCTCGAGGATCTGCGTAAATTTCTCGCTGAAGCTGCGGTCGAAATAGGCGTGTCCGATCATGTACCACGCGTCGCTCCCGCCGACCTGCACGCCCGTGATGCGGCCCTTGCGGTTCGTGACCATGCAGTACTCGTCCGTTTTGCCTGCGCTGTAGAGCGACGCGTAATACGCCTGATACACATAGGGCTCAAACGGGTTTTGCTCAAAGTAGTTGTCCGAGGAGCAGATGAAGGTGTTTTTCAGCCGGTCGCGGACGAGCATGAGCGTGGAGGGGTTGTTGTAGCGGTGGTAATCCTCGTTGATGACGATCTTCACATGGAAGCGGTCCTCGAGGTAAAACAGCTTTTCCTTCATATAGCCGACCACGACCGTGATGTCGTCGATGCCCGCCGCCTGCAGCTGGCGGATCTCGCGCTCGATGAGCACCTCGCCCTTCACCTTCAGCAGGGCCTTCGGCTTTTCATACGACAGGGGGGCAAAGCGCGAGCTCATGCCCGCCGCCATAATGACAGCGTTGTCCACCCGGTACGGCGCGAGCGCCGCAAGCCCCGCATCCGTGATGCGGTTTGCCCCGTCGAGACAGCCCATGGCGCTCAGCTCCTTGACCAGCCCGTTCACGGTGCCGAGCGCTTTGCCGGTGCCCTGCGCGATGGCGCGCTGCGAAAGCGCCGGCTCGCCCGCGGGACGGGCGGCAATGTAGCTGAGCAGCGCAAACTGATTTTTTGTCAACAAGATCGTCAGACTCCCTTGCGTTCATTTTCTTGATATGCAATGCGCATTATGAACTTGTTTCCCGGATTTGTCAAGCGCATTTAAAAACCATGTCGGAAATATGTGCAGATTCCCTTGTGTTTCGAATTTCGACATTATATAATGAAAAAATGTTGTAAAGGATGCGTTTGCTTTCTATGGTCTACCTGGTGCTGATATATGCCCTGATCTACACACTGGGCGAGTTCGTTTCCCGCGGGATCGGCCTGCCGCACAGCGTCACCTTCGCGGGGCTGGCGGTCTTTCTCGCGGCGGCGCTGATCCTTTACCGGCGCAGATATGGTCTCGGCGCCTGCCGCCGGGGGCGGAAGCGGTGGCCGGGGCTGCTGTTGCTGCTGCTCTGGCCGGCCGGCGATCTGGTGCTGGCCGCCTGCGGCCGCAGCGCCGCCGCGGACGGGTTTTTCACCTGCGGGATGTACGTCGTGTGCGGCATGGCGGAGGAGCTGGCTTTCCGCGGGTATCTGTGGGAACATACGCAGCGGCTGCGGCCGCTGACGGCGGCCGTGCTCAACGCGGCCGTGTTCGGCGTGTTCCACGCCGTCAATCTCATCGGAGGCGCACCGGGCGCCGTCGGCATACAGGCGGTGTGCGCCGCCTGCTCGGGCTTCGCCCTGTGCGGGACGGTCGCCTATTACCGCTCCATCGTGCCGGCGCTGGGCATCCATGCGCTCATCAATCTCTTCGGCGGACTTTTCCCCGCCGATGACCTTCGCGGCGCCGGGCTGCTCGTGTCCGGGTTCTGTGCCGCCTGCAGCGTGCTCGCCGGGCTGTGGATGCTACGGGCAGAGGAGAACGGAAAACATGAAACTGTACATTGATCCTGGCACGGGCAGCATGCTCTTTGCCATTCTGATCGGCATCATCGGCGCACTGAACTTTGCGCTGCGGGGCTGGATCATCAAGCTGCGCTTTCTCCTGAGCGGCGGGGAAAAGACCGCCGTCGACCAGGAAAAGCACCCGCTGGCCGTCTTCGTGGACGACAAGCGCTACTGGAACGTGATGGAGCCCGTGTGCCGCGAGCTGGACCGGCGCGGGCTGGACGTCGCGTATCTGACGGCGTCGCCCGACGATCCGGCGCTGCAAAACCCCTACGCGCACGTGCACGCGGAGTTTCTCGGCGAGGGCAACAAGGCCTTTGCCAAGCTCAACTTCCTGCGCGCGAACGTGCTGCTGTCCACCACGCCGGGGCTGGATGTCTACCAGTGGAAGCGCTCGCCGGGCGTGGACTGCTATGTGCACATCCTACACGCGGCCAACGAGGTCGCCGGCTACCGGATGTTCGGCATCGACTATTACGACACAGTCTTCGTCTCCGGCGACTATCAGATCCGCGACCTGCGCGCGCTCGAGGCGCTGCGCGGCCTGCCCGCCAAGGAGGTCGTGAAGATCGGCATCCCCTACATGGACGAGATGAAGCGGCGGCTGGACGCCGCCGGCCCCATCGCGCCGCACAGGACGACGGTGCTCATCGCGCCGTCCTGGGGGCCGAGCGCGATCTTCAGCAAATACGGCGGCAAGATCATCGACAAGCTGCTCGCCGGCGGCTACCATGTCATCATCCGCCCGCACCCCCAGTCGTACAAGTCGGAAAAGGACATGATCGACAAGCTCATGGCCGCCTACCCGGACTCGGAGGATCTGGAGTGGAACCGCGACAACGATAACTTCGACGTGCTCCGGCGCGCCGACCTGCTCGTCTCCGATTTCTCCGGCATCATCTTCGATTTCACGCTGGTCTTTGACAAGCCCGTCATCTACGCGGACACGAAGTTTGACAAGAGCCCCTACGACTGCTGGTGGCTCGACACGCCGTACTGGACGTTCGAGATCCTGCCGCAGATCGGCCAGCAGCTCACCGAGGACAACTTCGACACGCTCGGCGACATGGTGCAGCAGTGCCTGACCGACCCGAAATACGCCCAGGGCCGCGACACGGCAAGAGCGCAGACCTGGGTCTATCCGGGCGAGGGCGCCGTGCGCGCTGCGGACTATCTCGAGCAGAAGATGAAGGAACTTACCGCAACGCATGAGGAGAAAGAACCGTGACATTTTTTCAGATACTGGATTCCCTGCTGCTGCAGCCGCTGCAGCTTTTGTTTGAGGTCGTCTATGTCAACGCCAACCGCGTGATCGGCAACCCCGGCCTGTCCATCATCGTGCTGAGCCTGGTCATGAACTTTCTGGTGCTGCCGCTGTACATGCGGGCCGACGCGCTGCAGGAAGAGGAACGCGACATGGAGGCCCGCCTGCACCGCGGTGTGACGCACATCAAAAAGACGTTCCGCGGCGACGAGAAGATGATGATCCTGCAGACCTACTACCGCCAGAACCACTATAAGCCCACGTATGTTCTGCGCAGTGCGGTGTCGCTGTTTCTGGAGATCCCGTTTTTCATCGCCGCCTACCGCTTCCTGTCCGGGCTGGAGCTCATCAAGGGCGTGTCCTTCGGGCCGATCGCCGACCTCGGCGCCGCCGACGGGCTGATCGCCATCGCCGGCGTGCACATCAACCTCCTGCCCATCATCATGACGGCGGTCAACCTCGTCTCGTGCATCATCTTCACGAAGGGCGCAACGCCCAAGACGAAGATCCAGCTGTACGTGATGGCGGTGTTCTTCCTGTTTTTCCTGTACACCTCCCCCGCCGGTCTGGTGTTTTACTGGACGCTCAACAACATCTTCTCCCTCATCAAGACCATCTTCTACAAGCTCAAGCATCCGGGGCGGGTGCTCAAGATCCTGGCCGCCGTCGCCGGTGCGGCGCTGCTGGCGCTCGGTCTCGTGCGCTATTCCTTCTCCGAGCGGCCGGTCGTCAAAGCCGCGCTGCTGCTTCTGGGCGCGGCGCTGATGCTGCCCCTGATCGTGGGGCTGATCCGCACGAAGAAGCCCGCCGCCGGCAAGCCCGCCACCAAGCCGAACGCAAAGATCTTCTTTGGCTGCGCCGCGTTCCTGGCGCTGTTCATCGGCGGGTATATCCCGGCGTCCGTCATCTCGTCGTCCGCGCAGGAATTCGTGAACGTGCAGATGTACTACAGCCCGATCTGGTTCGTCATCAACAGCCTGTGCCTCGCCATCGGCACCTTTGTCATCTGGTTCGGCATCTTCTACTGGTTGGCCAGCCCGAAGGGCAAGGTCGCCTTTGAGAAGGTTTTGTGGATGCTCGTCGGCGTCGCCATCGTGGATTTCATGTTCTTCGGCAAGTACCTCGGTGTGCTCTCGTCCACGCTCAGCTTTGAGGGCGGCATGCAGTTTGCGCCGGCCGAGCTCTGGGGCAACCTGCTCGCAATCGCGGCCACCGCCGGCGTCATGTATCTGGTCTATCGGCGGTGGAGCAAGCATGTATTCAAGGCAGCGCTCGCGTTCATTCTGGCCATTGCCATCATGCTGCCGATCAATATCGGCAGCATCCACTCGCAGATCAAGAGCATCCGCCAGACGATGGAAGAGAGCGGCGGTGTGCCGGAATACACCATGAGCAAGACCGGCAAAAACGTCATCGTGCTCATGCTCGACCGCGCCGTGGGCGCATTCCTGCCGTATATTTTCAACGAAAAACCGGAGCTCCAGGCGCAGTTTGACGGCTTCACCGCTTATACGAACGTCGTCTCCACCGGCGCTTTCACGAACATGGGCACGCCCGCGCTCATGGGTGGATACGAATACACGGTCGACCAGATCAACCTGCGCAAAGATGAAAAGCTGGTCGACAAGCACAACGAGGCGCTCAAGATGATGCCGGTCCTGTTTGACCAGAACGACTTTGACGTCACGGTCTTCGACCCCATCTACGCCAACTACCAGTGGGTGCCCGACCTGTCCGTCTTCTCCGATTACCCGGACATTCACCGCTATATCACCTTCGGCGCCTTTGAATCGGACATGAGCCCGAAAAACTGGGTCAGCGCGAATATGCGCAATTTCTTCGGTTACAGTCTCATGAAGGTGTGCCCCGTCGCTGCGCAGTCCATCCTCTATGACAACGGCAACTATAACCGCAGCAGCGTGCAGACGGAGGAGGAGGAAAATTTCGTCGAGCAGACGATCACCAGCCCCCACACCGCCACCGGCATGGACGCCACGTTCCTCAAGGGCTACCATGCACTGACCCATCTCCCGACGATCACGCAGACCACCAAGAGCGGGGACAACACGTTCCTGTTCATGACCAACGACACCACGCACTCCCCCGTGCTGCTGCAGGAGCCGGATTATTCCGTTGCCGGCACCATTGATAACACGGAGTATGACAAAACGCACGCGGACCGTTTCACCGTTGACGGCAAGTCGATCACCATGGAGGAGGATGTCCAGTTTGCGCACTATGACCCCAACGTGGCCTCGCTGATGCAGCTCGGCAAATGGTTTGACTATATGCGCGAAAACGGCGTGTACGATAACACGCGCATCATCCTCGTCGCAGATCACGGACGCGGCCTGTACCTCAATTGGGATCGCGTTATCGACAACGGCCCCGATACGGACTTTTTCTTCCCCCTGCTGATGGTCAAGGACTTCAATGCCAAGGGCTTCTCGTTCTCGGACACGTTCATGACCACGGCCGACGTGCCGACACTGGCGACAAGCGGGCTGATCGACAACCCGACGAACCCCTTCACCGGCAACGCCATCAATGCAAACGCCAAATATGACCGGCCGTTTTATGCATTCATGTCCTACGATTGGGACACTTCCAAAAACAACGGCAACCAGTTCTTCCCCGGCACATGGTACCGGGTTGACAATCAGAATGCGCGCGACAAGCGCAACTGGGTCATGGTCGGTGAGAACACCGTCCTGCCGGACGCCCTGCGCTGACCCCGCCGCGCCCATGCGGCGCGTGGATTGAAATTGCGGCCACAGGCTTAAGTACTGCCGGCAGATCCTGTCGCGCCCCCACCGGGCGCGTGGATTGAAATAGCTGCTCCACAGTCTCAAGCAGCGCCTCCATGTCGGACGTCGCGCCGCGCTCCTGCAAAGCGCGGCCGCCAAACCCAAACAGCCAAAATGCCCCCGGACGGGAACCCGTCCGGGGGCATTTTCACAGCTCAAATCTCAAACAACGACCGCCCCGAGGGCCAGCAGCCCTCGGGGCGGTGTTTGTCTGCTCCATTCCAGCTGACAACATTTCAATCCCCGTTTTCCTTCGTGCGAACGAAAACGACGGCTATACAATACCACACCGACCGCGTCCTGTCTATCAAGATTTGCGGAAAGTGTCCATTTCATCTTACAACGAAATATTTTTTGTTGACAGACTGGTAATTTTATGCTATCATTTCGCCAGGTAATGTAATCGGCGGGATCTTTTTGAAAAACCGCGCGCAATTTCCAGGGTTTTCGACCGTTCCCGACCGGCTGCGCGTAATTGTCCTGTTTATCGGACACACCGCTTGCTATTCTGAAGTCATTAGGAGGGGATGTATGAAATATCTTGCACATATCGCGGACGACGGTCGCGAGCAGACGATCGCCGAACACTTACGGGGAACAGCGGAACTGGCTGCCGGATTTGCCGCGGCCTTTGGTGCGAAAGCGGATGGCTACTTCGCCGGGCTGCTGCATGACATTGGAAAGTACACTGTCGGCTTTCAAAGACGCCTGCACAATGGTCCGCCGGTGGATCATGCAACTGCCGGTGCGCGAGAAGCCTTTTCCCGGTACGGGAACGTGCCTGCCGCGCTGGCCATTGCCGGACACCACGGCGGCATTCCGGACGCCGGGAATCCGCACGACCCGCCCGATGAACCAACTCTGCTCGGGCGTGTAAAGCGTCTATGCACACCGGACCCTGTCTGGATGCGGGAAATCTCTGTGGCTCCCCCGGAGCCGCCCGCGTGGCTGGCGGCGAATGACCTGCTGCAAAACGCATTTTACACGCGAATGCTCTACTCCTGCCTGGTGGACGCGGACTTTCAAGACACACAAACTTTTATGGACGGGACAAAGGCGCCGCGCGACGGTGGAGCATCGCCGGCGGATCTGCTCAAATGCGTGCGAGCTCAGGCGCAGCGCTTTCTCTGCGTGCAGCAGCCGTCCCTCGTTACCCAACAGCGCAATGCGGCTCTGCGCGCCTGTATGGAGCGCGGGCAGGCGTGGAAGCAGGGGCTCTATACACTGACCATTCCCACCGGCGGCGGCAAAACATTTGCATCCCTGGCCTTTGCACTCGAACACGCCGTCGCGCGGCACATGGATCGCGTGATCTACGTTATTCCCTATACCTCGATCATCGACCAGACCGTTGAGACGTTTTCCGACCTGCTGGGCGAAGAAAATGTGCTGGCGCATTATGCCGGTGTTGACTATCAGACGGTCGAACCGGACGAGATGACACCTGAACAGTACCGCAAGCTGCTGGCCAGTGAAAACTGGGATGCGCCGGTCGTTGTCACGACCGCGGTGCAGTTTTTCGAATCACTTTACGCCAATCGCAGCAGCCGCTGCCGCAAACTGCACAACATTTCTAATAGCGTTGTCATCTTTGACGAAGCGCAAACGATCCCGCCGGACTATCTGCTGCCGTGCCTGTCGGCCATCGCGCAGCTTGTGCAGGATTACCACACGACCGCCATCCTCTGCACGGCGACACAGCCGGCGCTCGGCCCGCTGTTTTCCCGGCTCGCGCCGCGGCTTTCCATACAAGAGATCTGCCCGCACACAGACACTTTGTATGAAGCACTTCGGCGCACAATGCTTGCCGACCTCGGCACGATCTCGCGCGAGGCACTGTGCGGCCGCCTGTGCGCACACGAGCAGGTGCTCTGCGTGGTCAACCGCCGCAGCACGGCGCAGGAGCTGTTTGCAGCCCTGCCGCCTGAGGGAAGTTATTGCCTGACAACGCTTTTGTGCGCGGCCGACCGCAGGCAGCAGATCCAGGAGATCCGGTCGCGGCTGCACAACAAGCTGCCCTGCCGTGTCGTATCCACATCTCTAATCGAGGCCGGTGTCGACGTGGATTTCCCCGCCGCCTATCGGGAACAGTGCGGGCTGGACTCCCTGCTGCAAACCGCCGGCCGCTGCAACCGGGAGGGGAAGCGCAGCGCCGCGGAGAGCATCGTCTATCGGTTCCGCCTCGAGGATGTGCCCGCCCCGGTCATGCTGGAAAAAAACATCAGTGCGCTGACCTTTGCCGCGCGCCACAGTCCAGATCTCGCATCACCGCAGGCGATCGAGGCATATTTCAGCGAGTTGTACCAAATCCGCGGGGAGCGCGCGCTGGACAAAAAGGGCATCCTGCCGGCGCTGCAGTCCGGCATTTCCGGCTGCATGCTGCCGTTTGCGCAAGTCGCAGAAGCGTTTCACCTGATCGAGACACCAACGCGAACGGTCTATTTGCCGGTCGGGGACGGCGCAGCGCTGTGCGCGCGCCTGCAGCGCGGCGAGTGCAGCCGGGCGCTGCTGCGGAAGCTCGGCATTTACAGCATCGCGTGCTATACAGCCCAGTTTGACGCGCTGGACGCCGCCGGGGCGCTGGAGCTGCTTCCGGATGGTTCAGCCATTTTGACGGAGCTGTCCAAATATAACGCCAAAACCGGTCTCGCCCTGAATGTTGAGACTGGATATGGCCTGTTTGTCTGATAAAAAAGGAGGGATTGCCGTGTCGTACAAAACAGCAATAAAAAGGAGGTGGCATCCATGTCGATTCGGATCGAAGTCTGGGGCAACTATGCCTGCTTTTCCCGGCCGGAAATGAAGACAGAGCGCGTCAGCTATGATGTCATGACGCCGTCGGCGGCGCGCGGGCTGGTGGAAGCGATCTACTGGCATCCGGGCCTGCGCTATCACATTGACAAGGTCTATCTGCTCGCCCCGATCCGCTTTACCAACATCCGCAGAAACGAGGTCAAGTCCACGCTGCTTGCCTCCGCGGCGCTCTCGGCCGCAAAAGGCGGCAGGCCACCGGCGCTGTACACTTCGCAGGACATTCAGCAGCGCGCGGCGCTGGTATTGCAGGATGTGCACTATGTGATCGAGTGTCACTTTGACCTGACGGAGCGGGCCGCCCCCGGCGACAACGCCGGGAAGTTTCAGGACATTCTCCGCCGCCGGTTGACAAGGGGGCAGTGCTACCACACGCCGTATTTCGGCTGCCGGGAGTTTCCGGCCAGCTTCCGCGAATGGCCTGGCGGCACAGTCCCGACCGTGCCGCTCACGCAGGATCTCGGCTGGATGCTCTACGATCTGGACTACAAAGATCCGCAAAACATTCAGCCGCAGTTTTTCCGGGCACGGCTCGTAAACGGCGTGCTCGACTGCCGCAACGCGGAGGTGGTCACATGATCCTGCAGGCATTGACCGCTTATTATGAAGCACTGCTTGCACAAGGCAAGCTCTCCGCGCCCGGCTGGGCCGATGCTTTCCCCGTAAGTTACGAGCTGGAGGTGGACGACCGCGGCGCGTTGATCGACGTGATCGACTGCCGGGAAAACATGCTGCGCGGCAAGAAAACTGTGCTTGCTCCACGGCAGATGCGCGTGCCGGCGCATGTAAAACGTGCTTCCGGCGTTGCGGCAAACTTTCTCTGCGACAACGCCACTTATCTGCTCGGCGCCGATGAAAAGGGCAAGCCGGAGCGTGCCCGGCAGTGCTTTGCCGCGTGCGCCGCGCTGCATCATGCGCTGCTGGATGCGGTAGATGACCCCGCAGCACGCGCCGTGCTGGCCTTCTTCGACACCTGGCAGCCGGAGCAGGCGGCCACGCACCCCTTGCTGGCGCAGCGGTGGAAGGACATTGCCGGCAGTGCGAACCTGGTCTTCACCTATGACGACGGCGGCAGCCGCCGCCCTGTGACCGAACGCCCGGCATTCCAGAACGCATGGCAGCAGCACTATCAGCAGGGCGACCCGGATGCCGCACACGCGCAATGTCTTGTCACCGGTCTGGATGCCCCAGTCGCGCGCACGCACCCGGCGATCAAGGGCGTGCGCGGGGCGCAGAGCTCCGGAGCCGCTCTTGTATCTTTCAATGCGCCGGCCTTTTGCTCCTACGGTCATGAGCAGAATGCAAACGCCCCCGTTGGCACCTACGCCGCCTTCGCTTATACGACCGCGCTCAACACCCTGCTCGCCGACCCGAATCATCGGCAAATGCTTGGCGACACCACCGTCGTCTGCTGGGCTGAAAACGCCAGCTCCGCCTGCGCCGATCTCGGCATGGCCGCCCTGTTCGGCGCGCCGAAGGATTCCGGTATTCAGGAAGAGGATATCAGCCGCGCGCTCGCGCAGCTCGCCGCCGGGCAGGACTGCACCTGGCTGGACGAGCAGCTTCAGCCGGAGCAGCACGTCTATTTCCTCGGCCTGGCGCCGAACGCCGCGCGGCTGTCCGTGCGCTTTTTCCTGCGCGACAGTGTGCAGGCATTTGCCCGGCACATCCGCGCACACGAGCAGGCACTGGAGATCGTACGCCCAAACTATGACGAGCGCACACGGCTTTCCGTCTGGATGCTGGCACGGGAGACCGTTAACCTGAAAGAGCGCAGTCCCGCACCTGCGCCGCAGCTGACCGGCGATCTGCTGCGCGCCGTTTTGACCGGCGGCCGCTACCCCGCAACGCTGCTCAATGGCGTCACGCTGCGCATCCGCGCGGAGCAGGACATCACCCGCGGCCGCGCCGCAATTTTGAAAGCATACTATACCCGAAACAAATCCGCTCTTTGCCCGGAGGAGGTACTGACCGTGGAACTGAATGAACAAAGCAACTATACACCCTACGTGCTCGGCCGCCTGTTCGCCGTCCTGGAGGACGTGCAGAGCATGGCAAGTCCCGGCCTGAATGCAACCATCAAAGACCGGTACTTCAATTCCGCCTGCGCAACACCGGCGGTCGTATTCCCCACGCTGCTGAAACTGGCGCAAAAGCACCTGCAAAAGCTCAGCACCGGCAGCAGCATCTATTTTAATCAGCAGATCACCAATCTCATGAGCCGGATGAACGCGCCGTTTCCCGCACGCATGACGCTGCCGGAGCAGGGCGCATTCGAGATCGGCTACTATCATCAGACGCAGAAACGTTACGAGAAGAAACAGTAAGGAGGAAATGCATATGTCCGAACCCATCAGAAACCGCTATGATTTTGTCATCCTGTTCGACGTCGAAAACGGCAACCCCAATGGCGACCCCGACGCCGGCAATATGCCCCGCGTCGACCCCGAGACCGGCTACGGCCTCGTGACAGACGTCTGCCTCAAGCGGAAGATCCGCAATTATGTCGAAACGCTCAAGGAGGATGCCCCCGGCTACCGCATTTACATTAAAGACGGCGTGCCGCTCAACCGCAGCGACAACGAAGCCATTGCTGCACTCGGGATCGACGGCGATCTGAAGGCCGCCAAAAAAAGCACGCCCGACATCGACCGCAAGCTTCGTGACTGGATGTGCCAAAACTTCTTCGACATCCGCACGTTCGGCGCGGTCATGACCACGTTTGTTAAGGGCGCGCTCAACTGCGGGCAGGTGCGCGGGCCGGTGCAGCTGGGCTTTGCCCGCTCCGTGGATCCGATCGTCCCGCAGGAGGTCACGATCACGCGCGTCGCCATCACGACCGAGGCCGACGCCGAAAAGAAGGGGACAGAGATGGGACGCAAGCACATCGTGCCTTACGGGCTCTACCGCGCCGAGGGTTTTGTCTCGGCAAATTTGGCGCGGAAAACGACCGGCTTCTCGGACGAGGACCTGCAGCTGCTGTGGCAGGCGATCCTGAATATGTTTGAAAATGACCACTCCGCCGCCCGCGGCAAGATGGCCGTGCGCGAACTCATCATCTTCAAGCACGACTCCGAACTGGGCAACGCACCTTCGTATAAGCTGTTCGATGCCGTAACCGTCGCACGTAAGGATGGCATCGCCGTGCCGCGCAGCTATCAGGACTATACCGTCACCGTCGCCGATACGCTGCCGGAGGGCGTGCACTGCGAGCGAAAATCGTAATGTATGACCCCGACGACTGCCTGATGATCTCCGGCCTGCAGCACTTCCGGTTCTGCCGGCGGCAGTGGGCGCTGGTCCATATCGAGCAGCAGTGGGCGGAGAATCTGCGCACCACGGAGGGCGCGCTTTTGCACGAGCGCGCCCACGATGAGCAGCTGCGCGAGCGCCGCGGCGACACGATCATCACGCGCAGCCTGCGCGTTTACTCGCTGACGCTCGGCCTCACCGGCCAGTGCGACGTCGTGGAGTTTCACCGGGACGAGCGCGGCGTGCCGCTGCACGGATATGAGGGCACATGGCTGCCGTTCCCGGTCGAATACAAGCGCGGCCGCGCCAAACAGGACGGCTGCGACGAGCTGCAGCTATGCGCCCAGGCCATGTGTCTGGAGGAAATGCTCTGCTGCGAGATCCCGGACGGCGCACTCTTTTATGGGGAAACGCGCCGGCGCGTGCGCGTGCCCTTCCCGCCGGAGCTTCGGGAAGAGGTGCGCACCGACGCCGCGCAGATGCACGATCTCTACCGCCGCGGCCGCACGCCGCAGGTAAAGCCCACGAAAAGCTGCAGCGCCTGCTCGCTCAGGGAGCTGTGTCTGCCGCGCCTGTCAAGGACCGGCTCGGTGCAGGCTTACCTGCGCGCCAACATGGAGGATGCACCATGAAAAAGCTGCTCAACACGCTGTTTGTCACCTCGGAGGACGCCTACCTGAGTCTCGACGGGGAAAATATCGTCGTCAGCCGCGACCGGCACGAGATCGGCCGCTTCCCGCTGCACACGCTCGCCGGGATCGTCAGCTTCAGCTATGCCGGAGCCTCCCCGGCGCTCATGGGCGGGTGCGCAAAGCGCGGCGTCGGGCTGACGTTCTGCACGCCCGGCGGCCGCTTTCTCGCCCGGGCCGTCGGCGAAGAAAACGGAAACGTGCTCCTGCGCCGAATGCAGTACCGCGTGGCTGACGACCCGGCGCAGAGCTGCCGCATCGCGCGCAATATGATCTTCGGCAAGCTGCACAACGCCCGCTGGAGCATCGAGCGCACAAAGCGCGACCACGCCCTGCGCGTGGACACGCAGCGTCTCCAGACCGCCATCGACCAGATCAAGGGGCTCTATCCGCTCGTCGCGGAGGAGACGTCGCTCGACACCCTGCGCGGCGAGGAAGGCGCCGGCGCCAAGGTGTACTTTGATGTTTTCGACGACACGATCCTGCAGAACAAGGCCGACTTCTTCTTTCACGAACGCAGCCGCCGGCCGCCGCTGGATAACGTCAACGCGCTGCTGTCGTTTGCGTACAGTCTGCTCGGCAGCGACTGTGCCGCCGCGCTCGAGAGCGTCGGGCTCGATGCCTATGTCGGCTTCCTGCACCGGGACCGCCCGGGGCGGACCTCTCTGGCGCTGGATCTCGTGGAGGAGCTGCGGCCGTGCTTTGCCGACCGGTTCGTGCTGTCGCTGATCAACAACCGCGTCATCGCTGCGACCGACTTTGTGCGCACAGACAGCGGCGCCGTACTGCTCACGGATGCAGGGCGAAAGAAGTTCCTGCGCGCCTGGCAGGAACGCAAGCGGGACACGATCACGCATCCGTATCTCAAAGAGAAGATCTCCTGGGGTCTGGTACCGTATGTGCAGGCACTGCTGCTCGCGCGGTATCTGCGGGACGATCTGGACGCCTACCCGCCATTTTTGTGGAAGTGAGGTGCCAGCCATGATGGTACTCATTACCTATGATGTCAACACGGAGGACGCAGCCGGGCGCCGCCGCCTGCGCCAGATCGCAAAGCAGTGCGTGAACTATGGGCAGCGCGTGCAAAACTCCGTTTTCGAGTGCCTGCTGGATGCCGCGCAGTGTAAACAGCTGCAGCACAAGCTGTGCTCGATCATGGATGAATCCGTGGACAGCCTGCGCTTTTACTACCTTGGGGATAAGTATCACACCCGCATCGAGCATTTCGGTGCCAAAGCGGGCTATGATGCCGAAGGCGCGCTGATAATCTAGCGGTATTGGGTGCGAAGTACAAGCGCGCAGAAAGTTCCGGAACCTTCGCACCCCAAAAAGGCCGAAAATGCGTGAATGTAAGCAAGCTTTTGCTTTATTTTTCCTTTTTCCCGTGTGTTTTTCGGCCGAGCAAGAACTCTTTTGTACCTTTTGTGCAAATTTGACGGGGTAAAATCGTCAAATTTGCTGTCGCGCCCCACACGGGGCGCGTGGATTGAAATCACAAAGTGTACGGGCTGTCAAAGACGGCAAAGTAGTCGCGCCCCACACGGGGCGCGTGGATTGAAATCCCTCGTGCTCGACAAAGCGCTGCCCGTCGTAGGTCGCGCCCCACACGGGGCGCGTGGATTGAAATTCATATTGGACCATGTCGTCCGTCTTTTCGACCGTCGCGCCCCACACGGGGCGCGTGGATTGAAATTTTTTTCGGCGCTCGCCGCCCCCTCTGGGGGGTGTCGCGCCCCACACGGGGCGCGTGGATTGAAATCTCGAAAATCATCACGATTTGCGGCAGCGAGCCGGTCGCGCCCCACACGGGGCGCGTGGATTGAAATACTTTCGTGTTGAGCATGATGTCCGTCGGCCCGGTCGCGCCCCACACGGGGCGCGTGGATTGAAATTGCACTCGTTGGGCGCAAAAAGATGCACAAAAAAGTCGCGCCCCACACGGGGCGCGTGGATTGAAATGCTGCTACTACGACAGCGACCGCGAGGCGGTGTAGGTCGCGCCCCACACGGGGCGCGTGGATTGAAATGGTCGGCGTGGCGACAGCCATACGCGCGTAATACAGTCGCGCCCCACACGGGGCGCGTGGATTGAAATCGTAGAGTAGGCCGACCGACATGGCCTGCGAGTCGTCGCGCCCCACACGGGGCGCGTGGATTGAAATGCAAGGAGACGCGAATATCGACACAGATGCAGTTGTCGCGCCCCACACGGGGCGCGTGGATTGAAATAAGGGCGCGGGCAATATCCTGAAGCCGAAGAAAGTCGCACCCCGCACGGGGTGCGCGGATTGAAATTCGATCATCGTGCAGGGCTTCTCTTTCCAAATCGTCGCGCCCCGCGCAGAACGCCCCCAACGGCAGACGCCCCGGACTGCAAATGCAGTCCGGGGCGTTCATATAAAAGGAAGGCATGCTCTGCCGAAAGAACGAGATCGGAAGCGCGCGGACACCGTCGCGCAACGGGAGAAGAGGTACCGTGAAAGATCGAAAAGAGACCTCTGGGCCTGCACGCTTCCAAATGAGGGGGTATGTTCAGCATAGAACAAATTACGCCACAAGGAAAGCCACGGAACCGCAGTTTCGTGGCTTTTTGCCTCACTTATGCGTTTTTGTGGTCTAATGTGTGCTCCCACGCATCGCCGAGCTCCTTCCACCGGCCCATGATATCCTTCCACAGATGCAGCGCCCAGGGCGCAAACACCTCCGGCGGCGGGCAATCCGGCCGGCTGAGCCAGTTTTGAATAATATCCATGACCACATCCGACATCTTCCCGGACATGAACGCCTCGTTCTGCGGATCGGAAAAGAGGTCGGAAAAGTCCGCCTGCAGGTACGGCCGCAGCCGGGCGCAGAGAAAGTCGTGGAACGAATTCTGCCCCGTGAACGTGAGCGCGCGGGCATAAAACGCGCGGTCGGCATACAGATACGTGCACACGCGCCCGAAGAGGTCGAACAGGCCCGGCTCATCGTCGCCGATGGCCTTCTGAAAGCCCTTGTCGTAGATCCACGTCACGAGCTGGTACTTATCCGTAAAGTGCCGGTAGAACGTGCGGCGGTTGATCTCCGCGGCCGCGCACAGATCGGTCACGGTGATGTCCGCGAAGTCGCGCCGGAGCATGAGCTCCTTGAGACTCTCGGCGAGCACTTTTTTCGTTGCGGATTCGCGCATGGCGGCCGCCCCCTTCCGATGTTGCTGCCGCCAGTATAGCGCACACGCGGCGAAACTGCAACAGACCCTGCCGCGGATGCGGCAGGGTCTGTGCATAAGGAAAAAAGAAGGGAGGGGAAAGAATGATCACTTTGCAAATGCCTGCGCGAGCTCCTGAGTGACGCGCAGATACGTCTCGATGTCCGCGACGGTGTGGCAGTGCAGCGGCGAGACGCGGATCGCACCCGTGAGGCCGACGGCCTCGACGATGCGCTTGGAATACACGCTGGTGTTGACGCGCTCAAAGGTCGTGACGCCGCGCTTCTGGTACTCCTCGACGCAGCGGGTCATGTCCAGCCCGTCGATGCCCATGGCAACGATCAGGTCGCGGTGCGTGAGATCCTCGGTGTCAACATACACGTGTACGCCGGGGATGTGGCGCAGACCGGGCACGTTCTGCGTGCCCTCGAGCATGGTGTGCAGCAGCGCGCGCTCCTGCAGGTGGATGTGCTCCATGCCGGTCACGAACAGCGTGCGACGGTCGTCCGACTGGATGAAGTGGCCGCCGAGCCAGCAGACATAGTCCACCACGGCGCTCATGGCCGCGAAGTTGCCGGGCGTGGGCGAGCCGAGCTCCCAGACGTCGGCCGGGCGCTGCAAGACCTTGCGGTGCGGCAGCTTGGCCACGCGATCGGACACGTAGCCGTAGCCCATACCGCGGGTGCCGAAGAATTTATAGGGTGCAAACGTCGCGCCGTCGACGCCGAGGGCGTCCACGTCGAGCACGGCGTGCGGCGCGTGCTGCACGGCGTCGGTGACGATGTAGATATCGGGGTTGATCTCGCGCGCAGCCTTGACGATACCGGCCATGTCCATGATGCTGCCGGTGATGTTCGAGGCATACATGATGCTCAGCAGGCAGGTATCCGGCGAGACGACGCGGCGGATTTCCTCGATGTCGATGCCGCCGGTTTTCGGGTTCGCCTGTGCGACGCGAAATTCCTTGCCGGTCTTGTCGCAGTAGTATTTCACCGCGTCATACGCCGACGGGTGCTCGAGCACGGACGTGACCGCGCTCTTGCCGGGGCAGTTTTCCAGGATGGCGCCGACGATCTGGAACATCGCCTGTGAGGCAGTCATCTCCGAGATGAGCGCGCCGCCCGATGCGCCGAAAACGATGTGCATAATGTCGTCGATGCCGTGCAGCTGCACTTTTTTGAGCGCGCGGGAACGATCGTGCAGCCGCTCCGGGCAGTCCGGGAACGCCTGGTACTTTGCCTGCGCCTCGACGGACGCCTTCAGGCGCAGCGAACCGCCGGAATTTTCAAAGAACAGGCGCTGGCCGAATTCCGGATCCGCATCCACATAGTAAAAGCGATCCTTGATCTCCGCCGACAGTGCAGGATCAAACAGCAGACCTTCGTTGAGATTTTGCATGGTTTTCTCCTTCCAAATGTAACAATCTGAGCGGGGGCGGCGCGGCGGCCGCTCCCGAAATCGTCATTTCTCTTCCGCAGCCGGGGTCTCGGGCGCGGCGGCGGTGCCCTTTTCAAAGTGGCGGCCGATGCCGGTGATCGCACTGAGCAGGAACAGCAGGATCAGCAGCCAGCTGTGGAAGTTATACGGCACGTAATCCAAAAACGAGAACGACTCCGAGACGACGCCGCTCGCGATCGCGAGGCTGACGGCGTTGAGGCCGACGGGGTTGTACGGCACGATGCCGGCAAGGCCGGTCGCAATGCCGTCCATGAGGTTCGAGCCGCGGGTGCGCTCGATGTTGTGCGTCTGCAGGAGCTTGCGCACGACCGGACCGACGAACAGGATCGAGATGGACGCAGCGCCGATGGCCACGCTGCCGATGACGCTCAGCAGGATGGTGACGAGCTCGGCCTGACGCGGGGTCTTGCTGGCGTTGTTGAGCTTTTCGAGCAGCATGTCAAACACGCCGCTGCGCTTGAGCATCTCGAGCAGCGCGAACATGAAGAAGCTGAAGCAGATGACATTGAGCATGCCGGTCAGGCCGGCGCCGATGGGGCCGGTGGCCGAAAACAGCGTCGGCACATCGAGGAAGCCGAACACCAGGCACAGCACAAAGCCGACCAGATCGCAGACGATGAGCGTGCTGATGAGGTTCCAGCCGCGGAGCATCAGGATGATCATGATGACCGGGATGACGAGCATGACGAGCGTCTTGGCATAGGCGGGGTCGATGACGTCCGGCAGCGTGACGGACGTGGACGTCTTGATACCGACGATGATGAACAGCACGGCGGAAATGACGCCGGCGATCAGCGAATACGGCAGACGGGTGCGCACGACGTCGCGCACTTCCGCGTCCTGCGTGAGCGCGGAGGCGATGGTCGTGTCGGAAATGGGGGCGAGGTTATCGCCGAAGATCGCGCCGCTGACGATGGCGCCGACCACGACGGAGGGATTCGCACCGACGGTCGCCGCGACGGGCAGCAGCACCGGCAGCACGGCGACGATGGCACCGTTGGACGTGCCGCAGGCCGTCGAGATCAGCAGGCAGACGAGAAACGCCACCAGCGGCAGGAAGCCCGCGCTCAGGCCGAGCTTCATCACAAGCCAGGTCAGGCCCTGAATGAGGCCGCTCTGGCGCAGCTCCTGCGACAGGATGCCGGCCAGCAGGAACGCGAAGATAATGACACACAGCGTGTCGTTTTTCAGGCCGTCCACGACCGCCTGTTCAAATTCCTTTTTGTTTTTTGCCAGCAGGAACGCCACACACAGTCCGGCGAAACCTGCCATGCAGAACAACACCAGGGACACTTTCTTCATCGCGGCGATCACGATCATGAGGCACATGAAGACCAGCAGCGGCGCACACGCGCCGAGCGTGCCCCCGTAAAATTGCATACGTTTGTTTTTCTCCATTGTGAGGTCCTCCTCTCAAATAATCCAACACCGGTATTGTTGTATGCGGTATTTTTAGCTCTTTTATGCGTAAAAGTCAATTGAATTTTCAATGTTTTTCATGCACTATTGCATTTTCTACAATTTATACAGTATAATGTTGTTGCTACTGCAACATTCGTTGCGGTGCTGCTCACAATCCCCAGAAAAAAGGATGGTGTTCCCATGAGCGGTAAACTGGAACAGCGCATTCAAAGCGCGCATTTGACGCGGACGGAAAAGGTCATCGCGGATTATTTTCTCGAGCACAGCGGCTCGCTATATTTTTTAACGGCCAAGGACATCGCGCTTGCGCTCAGCGTGAGCGACACCTCGGTCATCCGCCTGTGCCGCACGCTGGGCTACCGCGGCTTCCGTGAGCTGCAGGAGAGCCTGCGCAGCGAGCTCTCACAGGTCATCGAGCGTGAAAAATACGTCATCCCGCAGCATCAGGTGCCGGACAAATTGCAAAAGTATCAGGATCTGAGCTCGTTTCAGTGCCTGCAGTTCGCCGTAGACTGTCTGCAGGAGACTTACCGCAAGAACGACCCGGAAAAATACGGGCAGATCGTGCGTATTCTGCTCGAGAGTGAGCACATCTTTGTCTCCGGCTTCCGCGGTCTGGCGGGGCCGGCGCGGCACCTGGGGACGCTGCTGTCGCAGTATACCCGGCACGTGGAGTATTTCTGTGACGCAGACACCCGCTGCGTAGAAAAGCTGCTCGACTACGGCCCGCACGACTGTGTGATCCTGCTCGGTGCCGAGCGCTACTCGCGCATGACGTGCGTACTGGCCGAGATGGCGCACGACGCCGGCTGCCGGCTGATCGTCATCACCGACAAGCTCACCGCGCCCTTCGCCGGCGATGCGGACATCGTGCTTCTCGCCGATCTGTCCAGCCCCGCGCCCACAAACTCCTATATCGGCGTGAACTTTCTCATCGAGGCCATCGCCTTCGAGTTCAGCCGCACGCTCGGCGTATATCCGCAGCAGCGGCTGTCCCGGCTGGACGCTTACCTGTCCGAGCTGCAGCTGTACTGACCGGTGGCCAAAAAGCATTGCAATCGCAGGCATTTTTCGTTACAATAAAGGCAATCTGAAATTGGGAGGCCATGCCATGCATCCGCGCAACCTGCACCTGTATTTCTTCAGCCCCACGGGCGGCACGCAGCGCGTCGCCGGGCTCTTCGCGGAAAATCTGAACGCGGCCGACGCCTGCACCGACATCACCGTGCACGCCGAGGCGAAGACGTTTTCTGCCGACGACTGCCTGCTCGTGTTCTTCCCGGTCTATGGCGGGCGCGTGCCCGGGCCGTGTCTCGCGCGCATGCGCGCCCTGCGCGGGACGGACACTCCGGCCGTGCTCGTGGCCGTGTTCGGCAACCGCGCCGTGGACGACGCTCTGCTCGAAATGCGCGATACGCTCACCCCGCTGGGCTTTCGCGTGATCGCGGCGGCGGAGGTCATCGCGCCGCACTCGGTCAACACCGACATCGCCGCCGGCCGGCCGGACGCAGCCGACCGCGCGAAGATCGAAGGGTTCTGCACCCAGCTCGCGGCCCGCATCGCCGCCGACGCCCCGGCCGAGATCGCCGTGCCCGGCGATCCGGACTACCGCGCCTACAACGGCCTGCCGCTCAAGCCGACCGGCGGCCTGCGCTGCATCCGCTGCGGCCTGTGCGCGGACAACTGCCCCGCCGGCGCGATCCCGAAGGCCGCGCCGCAGAAGGTGGACAAGCATAAGTGCATCTCCTGTCTTCGCTGCATCCAGATCTGCCCGCAGTCGGCCCGCGGCGTGCCGCTGCCGCTGCGGCTGGCCGCGGCCGCCACGGTGAAAAAATACTGCACCGGGCGCAAGGAGCCGAAATTCTACCTGTAACGGAAAACACCGCCCCGGAAGCGATCTGCTTCCGGGGCGGCGCTTTGTTATCGGGCTTCGGCATCGTCCACCGTATCCAGCCCCGCGAAGAAGGCGTCATACGGACAGCCGTAGAGCCGTTTGAGCGCGAGCAGCACGCTCACGCGCACATTGAGCTCACCCGCCTCGTATTTGGCGTAGGTCGTGCGGCCGATGTCGCAGCCGCGGCGCTGCAGCTCGGCGCACAGCTTCCCCTGCGAGAGGCCGCTGGCGTTGCGCAGGCGGCGCAAATTGTCGCCAAGATCGCGATCCCGCCGTACTCCATCTTCTCACCACCGCACAGCATTTTCTGACCAATATTGGTTGCAAACGCTTTTATTTTATGCGGAAGCAGCCGCAAAAGCTGTCCGCAATACTGGTCAAGCGCAAAAAGGTGTGCCCCTCACCCCTCCGGCCTGCGGCCGAGGGCACTTTTGAGCGCGTTGCGCAGCGGGTTCGACCCCGGCGCGCCTTTTTCGCAGGCGGGGTAGCCGCAGTCCGCGAGCACGCGGCGCAGCTCCGCCTCGGTGACGATCTGCGGGTCATAGCGCACGGTCAGCTCCGCGCGCCAGAACGACACCGCCGCGTCGAGCACGCCGCGCGTGTGCAGCAGGTCGTCCACGATCCACTCCGGGCACTGGCGGCAGTAGATGCCGCGCACATACGTCGTCAGGACTTTTTCTTCCATGGGAAACGTCTCTCCTTTTTGTCGCTGTCCTTGAGCCGCAGCGAGTGCATGAGCACGCCGATCGAGCTGGCCGACATGGCCGTGGCGCAGATGGACGGATGCAGCACGCCGAGCGCCGCGACCGGAATGCTGACGAGGTTATAAAACAGCGCCCACGTCAGGTTCTGGCGGATGGTACGGATGGTCGCGCGGGAAATGTCAAACAGCTCCGGCAGCTTTTCCAGATTGCCGGACGGCAGCAGGATGCCCGCCGACTCGATGGCGATGTCCGACCCGCCGCCCATGGCGACCGCGCAGTCCGCCACGGCGAGCGCCGGCGTGTCGTTGATGCCGTCGCCGACCATGCAGACCGTTTTCCCCCGCGCGCGCAGGCGCTCGATGGCGGCGGCCTTCTCGTCGGGCCGCACCTCGGAGAGCACGTGGTCGATGCCGACCTCGGCCGCAATGGCCTCGGCCGTGCGGGCATGATCGCCCGTCATCATCCAGACCTCCTTGCCCGCCGCGCGCAGCTGCGCAACGACGGCGGCCGCCTCGCTCTTGCGCGTGTCGGCGATGCCGAGCGCGCCGAGCACGACGCCGCCGCGCGCGACGCACAGCTCCGTCTTGGCCTGCGCGCGCAGATCCGGCAGCGCGGCAAGCGCAGCCGTGTCGATGCCCAGCTCACGAAGCCACGTCCGGCTGCCGCAGACGACGGCCGCACCTGCGACCGTGCCGCGCACACCGCGGCCGAGCGCGTAGGAAAAGTCCTCCGCCAGCGGCAGCGGCGCGTCGGACTGCTGCTGCGCATACGCCGTGACGGCACGCGCCAGCGGGTGATCCGAGCACTGCTCGAGCGCGGCGGCGAGCCGCACGAGCGTCTCCGGCTGCACGCCGCTGCACGGGCAGACGTCCGTGAGTGCGGGCGCGCCGTTCGTGAGCGTGCCGGTCTTGTCAAAAACGACGCAGTCGGCCTTGTAGGCGTTTTCAAGCTCCGCGCCGCTCTTGAAGAGGATGCCGTGCTCCGTCGCGCGGCCCGAGCCGACCATGAGCCCCGTCGGCGTGGCGAGGCCGAGCGCGCACGGGCACGCGACCGACAGCACGTCGCAGCAGGTGAGCAGCGCGCGCTCAAGGTTGCGCGGCGCAATGCGCCGGTACCAGATGAGGAACGTCAGCGCCGCCGCGCCGATGACGCCCGGCACGAACCAGTGCGCGACCTTGTCGGCAAAGCGCTGCACGGGTGCTTTTTCGCACTGGGCCTGGCGCACGATCTGGATGATCTGCTCGAGCACGGACGCCTTGCCCAGCGCCTCGGCCGAGACGATGGCCGAGCCGGAGCGGTTGAGGCTGCCGCCGATGACCTTGTCGCCGGGCGCTTTGTCCACCGGCATGCTCTCGCCGGTGAGCATGGACTCGTCGACCGCGCACTGGCCGCTGACGACCGTGCCGTCGACCGGTACGCGCTCGCCGGGACGGATGCGCACCAGGTCGTGCTCCGCGATCTGGTCGACCGGCAGCTCGACAAACGTGTCCCCGCGCTGGACCATGGCCGTGCGCGGCTGCAGGTGCATGAGCTTGCGGATGGCGGAGTTGGCCTCCCCGGCCGCGACCTGCTCCATATATTTGCCGAAGAGGATGAGCGAGAGCAGCACCCCGTCGGACGCAAAGTAGAGTTTGTAGCTGCGGCGCAGCGTGAACGTCACGTAAGCGCTGTAGAGATAGATGAGCGTGGACGAGAGCGAGACGAGAAAGTCCATGCCGAACGTGCGATTGCGCAGCCCGCGCCACGCGCTCTTGTAAAAATACCGCCCGGGGCCGAACTGCAGCGCCGTCCCGGCCAGAAACTGCAGCTTCGGGTGCATCTCGAGCATGAGCGGCGCCGTGCAGCAGGCCGAGGTCACGAGCGTCTTGAGCAGATCCATGCGCTTTTCCAGCTCCTGATCCGCGTCGCCGCCGCGCAGCTCGCCGGGCGTGACGGCGCAGCCCGCGACCGCGCAGGCCGCGGCGAGATCGCGCCCGTCCACGCCGATGGGCCACAGGTACGCCGTGAGCGTGCCGTCCGACTGCACGGCCACGCCCTTGACGCCGAACACCGCGCGCAGCGCGTCCGCGGCGGCGGCTGCCGTTTCCGCGTCCGCTTCCGCCGGGAGCAGATCCTGCTCCTCGACCGGCACGCGAAAGCCCGCGCGTTTGACCCGCGCCGCGATCGCGGCGAGATCGGTCACGCGCTCGTCATAGGTGATGAGCGCCGACGCGGCAGTGTAGTTCACCGCCGCGCGCTGCACGCCCGGCAGCTTTTCCAGCGCGCGGTCCAGCCGCGCCACGCACGCGGCGCACTCCATGTCCAGAATCCTCAGCGAGATGTCTTTCATTTGCTTCGCCCCCAAGTCAAAAGGGGAACGCACAGCCGGCGCTCCCCCTCAAAAATCAGGCCTCTTCGCCCGCTTCCAGCAGGTTCTGCTTGAATTCCTTGCGCTTTTTGATTGCCGTCATGCACGCCGGGATGGCCACGGCGGGCAGATCGAGCAGCAGCGCCCAGTCGATCCAGTCGATGCCCTTGATGAACTGGCCCTCGTGCCACACGCCCCTGGCGAGCTTAAAGTAGTTGTAGTTCCAGGCGCCCCAGATGTCCGTCGTAGGCTTGAACAGGTGCACCTTCAAAAACGCCGCGCTCGTGACGATGCCGTTGGCGGCAACGGTCAGGAACGAGGACGTGCGCTTGTTTTTCACCAAAAACTCCGCCACGGTGGGCAGAACGTACACAGCCAGGTTGATGATCCAGAGCTGCATCGGGATCTTATAGTGCCAGCGGATGGCCTGACGGATGTGGTCGGCATCGTGCAGCAGGGCTGCGCCGAGGATGACCAGGTTCCACTTTTCCAGTACGGCGGCGGTCTCGTCGTCGAGGCGGGTATCCAGGAATTTTGCTTCGTCTTTCACAGACTGTGTCATGGTATTTCCTCCCCCTGATCGAATCAATATGTACCCAGATTTTCATTTACCATCTGGTCAGCAAAAAAGTAGCACATCCCGCCCGGAATGTCAAGACGCTGACAGGGAAAACTGGAAATTTTCTTCGCCGCAAAACGAGCAAAGGCTCCGGTTTCCCGGAGCCTTTGCTTTTTTGCCGTTGTCGTCAGCTGTGGCAACTGTGTTCGCCGCAGCCGTGCTCGCCGCAGGTGTGGCCTGCGCCGTGCGCGTGGTCGTGATGATCGCAGCGCGCCTCGGGATCATAGCCGAGCGAGCCGTCAAGCAGCGCCTGCACTGCCGCGTCCGCGCTGCCGCTCACGCCGCCGTAAAACCGGATGCCGGCCTCGGTGAGTGCCGACTGCGCGCCGCCGCCAATGCCGCCGCAGATGACCACATCGGCATGATTCGCCACGAGAAAGCCCGCCAGCGCGCCGTGGCCGCTGCCGTTCGTGGACACGACGGCCGCCGCCGTGACCGCGCCGCCGTCAACGTCATAAAACTTGAACGCCTCTGAGCGGCCAAAGTGCTGAAAAATGTTTCCGTTTTCATAAGGGACTGCAATGCGCATAAAAAATGGCTCCTTTCCGCCGTTTGTTGCCTACAGCATACCGCAGTTTCGCCCCGAATGCAAGTGTGCAGAAACGGGCGCGAAACGCATGGCACGTCCGCGCCCGCCTCCGGGCAAAAAGAGAAAGCGATCACAAAGTGGTGAAAATTGCGGTTACAGGACTTTCTTGTTCTCGGCGCCCGGCATCGTGACGACGACGGTCTCCGGTGTGATGATGAGCGCGCCCTTCGCCGTGGCCGCATCCTGGAACATCTGCTCGACCATGGCCTTGAACGTGGTCACGACCGGCCCGTCCGCAACGTGCTCGGCCGTGCCGCGGATCTGATAGCCTTCGAGCGTCTTGGCGTCGTAGACGGAGATGGCGATGCGGCCGTCATTCGCGGCGAGGTTGCGCAGCGTCGTGTCCAGGAACACGTCACCGACGACGAGCTTGCCGTCGTCCGTCACGTCCTTGAACGCGACTGGCACCACGTTCAGCACACCGGCGGCGCAGGTGGCCAGATCCCACATGTTTTCCTTGAGCAGTTTTTTGACGTTTTCGTTGAGCATGATGCATTCCTCCTGCTGTGATTTTTGAAGCTTCCGTCATGATAGCAGGTCACACGGCAGAAACAAGATATCCGCAAATTTATGAGCAACTCATAAATTTCATAGCGGCGGCTTGACACTTGCGGGCAGAAGGATTAAGGTAGACGAAAAAACCGCAGTGCGGCGCGGCCGCGCTGCCGAAAAGGAGCGTTTCTCTTGGCTTATGGCCGGATCGGCGTGATCGGCGCCATGGATTCGGAGCTCGCCGCGCTCGTCAAAAAGCCTGATAAAACTGATCAATCAGTTTTTCAGTCGTTTTTGATGGCTATGATCCAATTGCGAGCGGGGGCTTACCCCCCTCGCGCTCCCCCGCTGTACACTTGTCTTTACGAAACAGGCTGTAGTGCTCCATGTCTAATGGAGCCCATTTTAGAAGTGAAAGGAATGAGGTTATGGAGCTTTATACGAACGCCAGGTTCATCTCCTGTGAAAAGGAAAACCGCATTTACACCGCGATGGCGGTAAAGGGCGGTCACATCGTGTGGCTCGGCGATGAAAACAGCATCCCTCCGCGCTACGGCAAGGCAAAACGGGTCGATCTCGGCGGCGCGACGGTAACGCCCGCGTTCGGCGACACGCATATGCATTTCGGCTCGCTGTGCGTTTTCGAGAACACATTCTATCTCATGGATGTCAAAAATTTTGCCGAAGCAAAGGCGGCGGTCAGGCGCTATGCCGACAGTCACCGGAAAAACAAGGTGCTCATGGGCTACGGCTGCACCGCGAACACCGTTGCCGAGCATCGGCTGCCCGAAAAGCGCGATCTTGACGACTGGACGGAGCGTCCGCTCATGGTCATGAAGTACGACGGTCATGCTGCCGTGTGCAACAGCGCAATGCTAGCACTGCTGTCGGATAAGGTGAAATCCGATCCCGGCTGCAATACCGAGACCGGATGGCTGTACCAGTCGGCGTTTTATAACGGCGTGAACGAGGCAACGGCGTATATCCCCACGATGGATATTATACGCGGTCTCTCCGGAGGCGCGGAGTACCTTGCGTCGGTCGGCATCGGGCTCGTGCACACCGTTGAGGGCGTGGGCTTTGCAAACGATCTGGATATAGACATGATAAAAATACTCGCGCCCGGCCTGCCGCAGGCGTTCCGCATATTCTTCCAGACCATGGACCTCAAGGCCGTGAAAAAGCACGGCTTCAAGCGCGTCGGCGGCTGCTTCAAGCTTGCCCTCGACGGCTGCTTCGGCTCAGAGGACGCGGCGCTCAAGGAGCCGTACGCGAACGATCCGAACAACTACGGCGTTTTGAATTATCCGCAGGAGCGCGTGAACGAGTTCGCCATCGGCGCAAACCGCGAGGGCTGGCAGATAACCATGCACGCCATAGGCGATGCGGCGGTGGAGCAGTGCATAACGGCATATGAGGCGGCTTATGCCGATAAGCCGTGGGACGATGCGCGCCATGTGATGATCCATGTCTGCCTTGCAAGCGAGGAGCAGCTAAAGCGCGCAGCAAAGATAAAGCTGTGCATAGCCGCGCAGTCGCCGTTTATATATTGGAAGCAGGAGCCGGACGAGTATCTGTGCTCGGTGCTCGGCAGAGAGCGCACTGACAGACTAAACGCGCTGGGAACGATGCACCGCCTCGGACTTGTCGTAGGCGACGGCTCTGACGGACCGTGCACGCGTCCAAAGCCCCTGTACGGTATGGCGTGCTCCGTAAATCATCCCAATCCGGACGAGCGCATATCGCGTCTCGACGCGCTGCGCATGATAACGGCAAATCCCGCGTATATGAGCCATGAGGAGAATAAACGCGGCACTCTTGCACCCGGTATGATTGCCGATTTCGTCGTTCTCGGCGATGATCCGCTCACCGCGGAGGATATAGCGGGCATCGAGGTCAAGGCACTCTATCTGCACGGCAAGAAGCATGTTGCAAAAAAGACAGGCGTCGCCGGACTTCTGGCTCGGGCGATCATAAAACGGATCACTCAAAGAGAATACATATGACAAAAAGGCTCCCCCATCCGGGGGAGCCTTTTGCATGAAAGCAGAATCACACCGTCACGAGCTCGTAGTGCGTCGTGCCGAGGCCGATGGCCTCGCCGTGCTCGACGGCGGCGCGCCAGTCGGTGTCCGGGTGCGCGGCCGTGAAGTGGTCGTGCGGATGGTCATGCTCATGCGCGATGACGCTGTTCGGGTTGACCGTCTGGGCATTGATCATGTCGGCGCAGGCGGTGTCGAGCGCCACGGGGTCGAAGGACGCAAACATGCCCACATTCGGCACGATCGGCACGTCGCTGAAATTGTGGCAGTCGCAGCAGGGCGACACGTCGAGCGCGAGCGCGATGTGGAACGACGGACGGCCGTCGACGACCGCCTTGGCATACTCGGCGATCTTGCAGTTGAGCAGCTCGTTTGCGATCGCATAGTCCGCATGGATGGCGTGCATCGGGCAGACGTTGATGCAGCGGCCGCAGCCGGTGCACTTATATTTTAGGATGGTGCACTTGCCATTTTCGATGTGCGGGCCGTTGTGGGCGCAGTTTTCCACGCACTTGCCGCAGCCGATGCACTTATCCTGATCGACGACGGGCTTGCCGGAGCTGTGCATCTCCTCCTTGCCGGCGCGCGAGCCGCAGCCCATGCCGATGTTCTTGAGCGCGCCGCCGAAGCCGGCGGACACGTGTCCCTTGGCATGCGTGAGGGAGATGAAGATATCGGCATCCATGATGGCGCGGCCGATCTTCGCCGCGCGCAGATATTTGCCGCCGCGGATGGGCACGAGGTCGTAGTCCTCGCCCTTGAGCCCGTCGGCAATGATGCACTGCGCGCCGGTGGTCATGGGCGAGTAGCCGTTGCGCATGGCGCTGTCGAGATGGTCGAGCGCGTTGGCGCGGCCGCCGACATAGAGCGTGTTGCAGTCGGTGAGAAACGGCTTGCCGCCGAGCTCGCGCACATAGTCGCACACGACGCGCGCCCAGTTCGGGCGCAGATAGGCCATGTTGCCCGGCTCGCCGAAGTGGAGCTTGATGGCGACATACTTGTCCTTGAAATCGATCTGCTCAAAGCCGGCCGCCTTCATGAGCCGGTGCAGCTTCTCGAGCGTGCTGATCTCATCCGCGCGCAGATCGGAAAAATATACTTTTGCAGGTTCCATAGGAAACACCTCCGCGATCTAAAAAAACGTTCCCTTTCTCTGGCGGGCCCCCGCCCGTCCTTTTCATTTTACTGTTCCCGCCGGGCAGTGTCAACCGCAAAAAAGCACCGGGCACCTGACGCGGCGCCCGGTACATACGGGTTTTCAGGCCCGCGTCCGTGCCGGAGACCGGACGCGGACACGGATATTTGGAATCCACTGGACGGCTGGTAGGAGAGAAGATATATCCGTTGAAATCGCAAAAACAGAACAGAAAGAAGGGTAGAAAAAGAGAAAATGGAAATTGGCTGCCCAGCGGAAACAAGCGGGAGGGTGCTCAGGCGTTGACGCCGTTGCGGATGGACTTGACCTTGTCGTACTCGCCGTTGACGTAGTACAGGGCGTTGTCCATGGACAGCTTTGCGACGAGATAGTTGGACGTGTCGGAGTAGTAGCCGCTGTGCGGGGTGAGCAGCACGTCGTCGCGGCCGACGAGCGGGCAGGTGTCCAGATCCGGATCCTCGCTCTCGACCATGTCGAGCGCGGCGCCGCGGATGTAGCCGTTGTCGAGCGCCCAGACGAGATCCTCGTCACAAATCAGCGGGCCGCGGCCTTCGTTGACGATGATGGGGTGCTTTTTGCACTTCATGAACGCTTCCTTGTTGAACATGTGGTAGTTCTCCTCGGTGAGGTTCATGTGCAGGCTCAGCACGTCGGACTCGGCCAGCAGCGTGTCGAAATCGACGAGCTTGACGCCGAGGTTCTCGGCAATGGCAGGCGGCAGGAACGGGTCGTAGGCAATGACCTCCATGTCGAACGCCTGCGCCTTGCGCGCGACGGACTGGCCGATGCGGCCGAGACCGGCGATGCCCATGACCTGACCGGCGATGCGCTTGAGGTGCGGCACGACCTGGTAATCCCAGACGTGATCCTGCTGGACGCTGCGGTCATACTGGCGGATGCCGCGCTGGAGGTTGAGCATGAGGGCCATGGCGCTCTCGGCGGTCTCCTGCGTGCAGTAGTCGAGGATGGAGCAGACAGCGATGCCCTTTTCCTTCGCGTAGTCGAGGTCGGCCTCGTTGTAGCCGGTGGACTGGAAGGAGATGACCTTGCAGTGATCCATGGCGTCGATCTCCTTCTTGCCGAAGTGGACGTAGCCGTCGATGATGATGTCGGCGTCCTTGATCTCGGCGTAGAACGCATCGTTATTCTCAGCGTGCTCGTCGAACACGGCCATGGTCAGCTCCGCGCCTTCCGGCACGCAGGACTTTTCCACGCTGATGTCTCTGTCTTTGGTGTAGGGCACTTCTGCCAGAACGATTTTCATATGCGCTTTCTCCTTTTATTGTGTTACTGGATCGCGCCGCTGTCTTTCATGGCGGCAATTTCCGAATCGGTATACCCAAGATCGTGGAAAATGCTGTCCGTATCGGCGCCGAGGCGGCCGGCAGACGTGTAGGGGCGCGTGGCGTACTCCGTCAGCTGCATGGGCGGGCACGGCATCATGACCTCGAGATCGTCCTTGAAGGTGACCTTCTGGATATAGCCGTTGGCAATGGCCTGCTCGTCTGTGCTCACGTCGCGGATGGTGCGCATGCGCTCGCAGGAGACGTTGTTTTCCGAGAGGAAGGCTTCCCACTCGGCGACCGTCTTGGTCTTGAAGATGGCGTTGAGCCGCGTGACGATCTCGACGACGAAGTCGGTCTCGTGCAGCGCCTCGAGGCTGGCGGCGCGGGGATCGTCGGCGATCTCCGGCATGCCGAACAGGTTTGCAAACTTCGGCAGCTCGCGGCGGTACTCATTGTCGAACACGCCGATCCACTTGCCGTCGCTGCACTCGTAGAAGTGGCAGAACGGGTCGGCCGGGCGCAGGGGGTCGTTCGGGCGCTCGCCGCCGAACTGCGGCTGGTGCGACACGACGCCGATGGCGTTGCACCAGATGCCGCTGGCAAACAGCGACGTGCTCACAAACGTGCCCATGCCGGTGCTCTTCTTGCCGATGAGCGCCATGAGGATGCCGGACAGGAACGCCGAGCTCGTGGCCATGTCGCCGAAGGCGTAGGTAGGCGTGAACGGGAACGAGCCGGGCACTTGCCAGTCGGCCATCGGGCCGCTGCGCAGCCAGAACGCCGTGCTGTCAAAGCCGGGCTTGGCGGCGTCGGGCCCCTTCGGGCCGAAGCCGGAAAAGTGCGCATACACGAGGCCGGGGTAGGCCTTGTGCAGCGTCTCGTAATCGAGACCGAGGCGGCCCAGCGACGGCAGACGGACGTTCGTGAGGAACACGTCGGCCGTCTCGAGCAGCTTGAGGAAGGCGGCCTTGCCGTCCGGATTTTTCAGATCGATGCTCGTCAGGCGCTTGCCGCTGTTCTGGATGGTGAACAGCGGGTTTTTATCGTCCTCGCACACGACCATCTCGAACTCACCGGCGCGGCGCATCTCGTCGCCGATCTTGGTTTCCACTTTGATGACTTCTGCGCCGAACGCGCACAGCACGCGCGACGCGGTCGGGGCGGCAACGACCGTCGCCAGCTCCACGACACGAATCCCCTCGAGGGGCATCTTCTTCATTTGCTCCATTGTGACAATACTCCTATCTTGGGATGGGGGCTTTGCGGCTCACTTCGCCGCGTAGAATTTCTCCGCCGTTTCCTGCTCCGCCGGGGTTTGGTGGTGCGTCAGGCAGATAACGACGTACAGGATGGCCGACACGCCGAAGCTGGGCCAGAGCGCGTCGATGGAAAACAGCGGAAGCGAGCTGACCTTGCCGCCAATGAACCAGACGACGGCGATGACCGTCGCCGAGAGCATGGACGCGAATGCGCCCGTCGAGCACGACTTCTTCCAGAAGAACGCGCCGAGCGTCGGCAGAAACAGGCCGGCCGAGTTGATGGTGAACGTGATGAGCAGGATGTTCATGATGTCCTGCGTGAACCAGCCGAAGATCGCGCCGAGCACGCCCACGAACAGGGACGCGCCGAAGCCCACACGCAGCAGCGTCTTGTCCGATGCGTTGGGGTTGATGTAGCGCTGGTAGATATCCTTCGTCAGGCTGGCCGAACCGGTCAGGACGGAAATGTCCGCCGTGGACATGATGGCGCTGAGCACGCCGATGAGCACGAGGCCCTTGAGCCCGTGCGGGAAGAGCTCGACCACGAGCGCCGCAATGACGTTGTTGGACGACGACAGGCCGGGCAGGATGAGTTTGCCGGCCATGCCGAGGAACGTGCTGGTGCCGGCGATGATGAGCACGAGCACAGCCGCATAGATCGTGCCGGTGCGGGCGGTCCTGGCGTCCCGGGCCGCGATGCAGCGGGTGTAGCTGTCCATGCTCGTGAAAAACGACATGATGGTCGACAGGCCGAGCGCGAGGATCGTCGGCCAGCCCCACGCGCCGAGGTCGAAGAAGCTCGCCGGCAGGTCGGTGACGAGGTTTGCGCCCATCTTGTGCAGCTGCGAGCCGACCAGCGGCACCGCCAGAACGACAATGCCGAGCAGCAGCAGCGCCATCTGCACGATGTCGGTATACGTCACGGCGAGCAGGCCGCCCGTCGAGACATAGAACACGATGACCACGGCCGCGAGGATGTAGCACACGCCGAGATTCCAGCCCGTGAGCACGTTCAGGATCGACGCGCCGGCAACAAACTGCGCCGCCGTGTAGCCGATCATCGCAAGGATGGTCGTGATGCTGGCCATGGTGCTGTTTTTCTGGTCATAGCGCGCGTGGATCAGCTCGGGGAACGTGACATTCCTCAGCTCGTCACTCACGCGCTTGATGGGCTTGGCCATCACGAGCGCGAAGAGCACGCAGCCGATGGCGATCTCACCCACATACCAGACGCCGGTGATGCCCATGGAATAACTGTTTGAGGATGTACCGATGACGGACGAACCGCCGATCCAGCCGGCCATCCAGAGCGCGCCGATCTTCAGAGCGCCCATCGAGCGGCCGCCCAGATAATAGTCATCCACGCCGGTCTGTTTTTTGTTTGCGATCAGACCGAGCACGATCATGCCGACAAAGTATGCCAGGATGATGATGACGTCTAGGACATTCAAAAAATTTACACCTCCAGAGCGGGATTTTCCCGGGGCGCTGCCGGGCAGCGCCCCGGGTGCTGATTTCATGAGCAAAGCCCCGTGGAGTTCGCCGGTTTAGTGGATCTGCGTGCCGGCGCGGAAGCAGAGGCTGTTTTTCGGGTTGATCTTGCCCTTCTTCTCGAAGAACTCGTTGGTCAGGCGCTCCAGATCGTCCTCGGTGAACAGATCGGAGTTGGCCGCCATGGCGCCCATCATGACGATGTTGGCGCCCTTCGGGTTTTCATGCTCCGCGGCGATCTCGGTCATGGGGACCTTGACGACCTTGATGTCGTCGCGGTATTCGCGCTCGTGCACGAGCGAGCTGTTGACCAGCAGCAGGCCGCCCGGGCGCAGGCTGCTCTCGAACTTGTCGATCGCCGGCGCGTTCATGGCCATGAGGATGTCGATCTTCTTGGCACAGGGGCTGGCGATCTCCTTGTCGGAGAACTTTATGGTGCAGTTGGCCGTGCCGCCGCGCATCTCGGAGCCGTAGGACGGATACCACAGCACGTTCATGCCGAGCTTCATGCCGGCCTCTGCCAGGATCAGACCGGTGGTCAGGACACCCTGGCCGCCGAATCCGGCGCAAATCATTTCTACCATCATGCCTGATTACCACCCTTCTTGTCAATGTATTCGCCGATCGGGAAATACTTGGTCATTTCCGTGTGCACATGCTCGCGGGCCTTCACCGGCGGCATGTTCAGGTTGGTCGGGCAGGGGCTGAGCAGCTCGACGAGGCTGAAGCCGTCGCCGTTGAGCTGGTGCTCGAACGCCTTGCGGATGAGCTTCTTGCAGTTGTTCATGCCGGCAGGTCCGACCAGTTCACCGCGTGCCAGATAGGCAATGTCCATCTTGCCGAGCACGTCGACGACGTTGAGCGTGCCGTACTTGGCCGGATCCTTGCCCTTCGGGGAGGTCGCGGTCTTCTGGTGCGGCAGGGTGGTCGGGGCCATCTGGCCGCCGGTCATGCCGAAGACGCTGTTGTTGACGACGAACACGCAGATGTTGTCGTTGCGCAGCGCGGCGTGAATGGTCTCCGCCATGCCGATGGAGTAGGCAGCGCCGTCGCCCAGGTAAGCAAAGACCGGGTTCTCGGGGCGGATGTGCTTGACGCCGACGGCCGTCGGGATGTCGCGGCCGTGCGCCGCCATGATGGTATCGTAGCGCCAGTAGTCAATGTTGAACGAGCAGCAGGCAACGTCCACGACTGCCAGCATTTTTTCCTGAATGCCGAGTTCCTCGGAGACCTCGCCGATCAGTCGGGTGGCCAGGCCGTGGCCGCAGCCGGGGCAGAAGCCGGCGGAGGAAAAGACAGTTTCGGGTGCTTTGAGTTTCATTTATTTCCCCTCCTTTTCCAGCATGGCCTTGGCCTGCGCGACGATCTCTTCCGGTTCCGGCAGACCAAAGAACGTGCCATAGAAGCCGACCGGATACTTGTTTTCCACAGCCAGCTTCACATCGTCGACCATCTGGCCGAGGATGTTGATCTCAACCGTCATGAACGCCTTGGCGTTCTTGCAGGTCTCAAACGCCTTGACCGGGTACGGCCAGAGCGTGATCGGGCGGATCAGGCCGAGTTTGAAGCCCTCGGCGCGGGCCATGTTCACCGCTTCCTTCGAGATGCGGGAGCTGATGCCGTAAGCCACGAGCACCACGTCGGCGTCCTCCGCCTGGTAGGACTCCCAGCGCTGCTCGTTGTCCTCGATCGCCTGATACTTGCTGCGCAGGAACTCGGGGTACTGCGGGTTGGTGTAGTAGACGTTCTGGACCTTGCGGGGCGCCTGGCCGGCCTTGCAGCCGCGGATCGCCCAGTCATACTGGTCAATGTCATGCTCGACGAAATCCTTGAGCTCAACGCCCTCGACCATCTGGCCGATGGCGGCGTCGGACGCGACCAACACGGGGTGGCGGTACTTCTCCGCCAGATCAAAGGCAGTGGTCATCATGTCGCAGTTTTCCTGCACGGAGGCCGGCGCCAGCACGATGGTGCGGTAGTCGCCGTGGCCGCCGCCGCGGGTCATCTGCCAGTAGTCGCCCTGGCCCTGCGCGATGTCGCCGAGGCCGGTGCCGATACGCATGACGTTGATGATGACAGCCGGAAGATCCGCCGCGACGAGATAGGAGATGCCCTCCTGGTTCAGGGAGAAGCCGGGGCCGGCGGAGCTGGTCAGCGCACGCGCGCCGGCCGCTGCCGCGCCGAGGAGCATGTTGATGCCCGCGAGTTCGGATTCGGTCTGCACGAACGTGCCGCCCACTTCGTCCATACGCTTGGCCAGGTACTCCAGGATCTCGGTCTGCGGGGTGATGGGATAGCCGCTGTAAAAACGGCAGCCGGCGCGCAGCGCCGCTTCTGCCAGGGCCTCATTGCCCTTCATAAGTTGTTTGCTCATGTTCTTACCTCTTATTCCAGGATTTCAAAAACACTGTCGGGGCACACGCGGTAGCACGTGCCGCAGGCGACGCACAGCGCGTCGTCGACCTGAACGGTGTCATAGCCCTTGTCGTTGATGTTGCCGGAGAACGACAGTGCCTTGCGCGGGCAGTCGTTCACGCAGTAACCACAGCCTTTGCAGCGGGCCGTGTTGATCTTGATTTTGCTCATGGATAAGCCTCCTTGTATTTTGCGGGGAATGTTACGCTGCGTTGGCAGCGGCCGCATTCCGCTTTGCAACCTTTTTCGCCTGCGCGATGGCCCAGACGGCCGCGATCACGCCCAGCACCGCCGTGCCGACGCCGTAGAAGAGGATCTTCGTGTAGCCCGCGTCGCCGTAGGCGTCGATCCAGTTGCCGAACATCGTGTGCACGAACATATCCGGAATGTAGCCGACAAACGTCGCGATGGCAACGGCCGTCGCGGAGATGTGCGTCGGAATGCCCATTTCCGGCTGGATGGAGAAATATGTGCCCTTGCACAGGAACATGGCGATGCCGACCAGCAGCAGCAAAACCACGAGCAGACCGCCGCTCGTGCCGCCGGGCAGGACCAGGAAGATGCCGATCGTCACCAGGCAGGCAAGCTGGCCGAGCAGCTGCTCCTTGGCGACAGACTTGAACGCCTTATCGGCCAGATAGCCGCCGAGCGGGCCGCCGATCAGGCGGCAGCCGTAAGTGCGGAACGTGCCGATGGTGGCCGCCAGAGTTGCGGACATGCCGAGCACGCCCGTGCTGTACGGCGTCAGGTAGCTGGCCACGGCGGAGATGGTCACATAGCACCAGACCAGGATGGCCATGATCCACACGCCGGGGATCTTAAAGGCGGACACATAGTCCTTGAAGGTGATCTTTTTCTGATTTTCTTTTTCTTCATCGCTCACGCCGTAAGCCGCGTCTTTCGGCATCAGGATCGCAACCAGGATGCCGGACACGATGGACAGACCGCCCATGAATGCCAGCGCGCTCTTGAAGCCGGTGATGAGGTCGCTGCCGCCGACGACGGCCATGACGCCGATCATGATGAAGCTCAGCAGCAGGGAAGCCAGACCGTTGAGGGCCTCGAAGATGCCGTACATACGGCCCTGCTCTTCGTCGGTGCCCGTCATGCGGATGCCCTTCATGATGGCCGGCCAGAAAGCAAAGCCGCCGGTCAGGCCCATGAGCAGCCAGATGATGACGGCCATGGTGTAGCTCTTATACGTGAACATGAACAGGAAGCTCAGCGCTGCCTGACCAAAGATGGAGATCAGCAGAACCGGCTTCGGGTTGAACTTGTCTCCGATCCAGCCGCCGGGCAGATAGGAGACGGTGCAGCAGATGCAGTAAGCGGTCATCAGAGAGCCGAGCTGGGCATTCGTGCAGCCCATGGCGGCAATCATCTGATCGTAGAAGCTGGACTTCATGTACGGCATGACGTACATAAAGCCGTAAGCGATCCCGAGTGCGAACAGCAGCAGGAAACGCTTGACATTTTTCGATGCGTTGCTCGTGTTTGACATGTTTCTTCTTCTCCTCTAAGTTACATTTTCATTCCAAATTCTCTGCTTTTGCGATACAGGGGGGAATGCTCTCCATTTCTCTCGATGGCTCACCTCACTCGGTCCGTATTGGTTTTTCCAACTCCGTGTCCCATTTCTCATCATTTGTCTGACAAATCATTGACTTAAAAAAAAGAATGTGCTAATGTAGACACAGATGGAAAACCTCCCGATAATTGTCAGACAACTTTCCGGCGAATAAGGAAAGGACCTGATGTAGGCCCTCGAATTTGTCTGACACATTTGATTATTTCAATCATACCATCGCTTTTTTTCTTTGTAAATAATCATAATGTTCAAAAAATCGACGCAATTTTTGTGAATATCGCTTAGCGAGGTGACAGCATGAAACCGAAGTCCAGCACAAACTATAAAAAAATCGTGGACGCCGTCCTCGACCAGATCAACCACGGCCAGCTCCAGAAAGGCGACAAATTGCCGACGGAGCTGTCTCTGGCGACGAAGTTTGACGTCAGCCGCACGTGCGTGCGCGAGGCGATCAAGAGTCTGGAGGCCATGGGCATCGTACAGAGCATCCAGGGCAGCGGCTCGTACATCACGAACACGCCGGAGCTGTCGATCAACCGGCCGATCTGCGCGCTGTTCGCGCTGAGCAACAGCACGCTGGAAAATGTGCTGGATCTGCGCATCGTGCTCGAGACGGACGTGTGCCGGGACATCATCCGCAGCGCGACCGACGACGAGATCGAGCGCCTGTGCGCTCTGGCCGATTACGACTATATCGGCACGCCGATCGACCGGCAGTCCGTGCTGGACTCGCAGTTTCACAATTCGCTCATGCGCATGTCGCACAACGCCCTCATCAAATACATCTACACCACGCTGTCCTCGCTCATGGACATCTACCGCGCGCGTGTGCTCGAGGAGACCTGGCGGCTGGACGAAAACGCGCTGACGCGCGCCGGACACCAGGCCATCTGTCAGGCCCTGCGTGACCGCGACGAAGCCGCCGTGGCCGCCGCCATCTACGACCACCTGACGCTGACCGGCCCGTACCGCGAGTGCCTGATCGAACAGGATGCGGAAGATGAGAAAGCGCGTCGATCCCAGGAGGATTCTCTATGAAAACATTTGACCTGCCTTCCAACAGCAACTACGGCGACCGGCCGATCCCGATCGCGTTCCCCGACAACTGGGACGTGCATATCTCCAAGATCCACGGCTATGACACCCCGGCCCTGACCGAGGCGCAGATCGCGGAGAAGATCCACGCCGCCATCGGCGCCAAGCCCATCTCCGAGGGCGCCGCCGGCAAGAAGAGCGCCGTCATCATCATCGACGACATCACCCGCCCGACGCCGTGCGAGCCGATCGCCAAGGCCGTCATCGCGGAGCTGCGCGCCGCCGGCGTGCCGAAGGAGAACATCTGGTTCATCATCGCGCTCGGCACCCACGGTGTCATGTACCGCACGGAGTTCGTGCGCAAGCTCGGCGAGGAGATCGTCGAAAACTACGAGGTGCACAACCACAACCTGTTCTTTAACCACGTGTTCGTCGGCAACACGACCAACAACGTGCCCGTCGAGATCAATGCCGACGTCATGTCCGCCGACTACAAGATCGCCATCGGCACGACCATGGCCCACAGCTACTACGGCTTCAGCGGCGGCGCCAAGTGCATCCTGCCGGGCGTGAGCTCGCTGCGCACGATCATGCGCAACCACAGCTTCACGACGACGACGGAGTTCAACATGGGCAACCCCCACACGCTCATGCGCAGCGACGCCGAGCAGGCCGCGCGCATGATGGGGCTCGACTTCAAGATCGACGCCATCCTCAACGGCCACGCGCAGATCTGCAACCTGTTCGCCGGCGACTTTGAGGCCGAGATCCAGCACGCGGCCGCCTACGCCGCCGAGCACTACGCGGCAAAGTTCGTGCCCGACTGCGACGTGGTCATCGCCAACAACTACTTCAAGCCCGCCGAGGCCAACTGCGCCTACACGCCCGAGGTCATCGCCTCGCTCAAGGACGGCGGCTCGTTCGTGCTCGCGGCCAACTCCCCGTTCGGCCCGTGTGTGCACTTTTTGTACGACAAGTGGGGCCACTCCGCCCCCGGCGGCATGATGTGGTCCGGCTGCTACACGAAGGGCAAAAACATGGCCCACGCTGTCGTGTTTGCCGAGCACACCGTCAAGGGCATGCGCGACCCGTGGTACATCGACGAGCACTCCGGCGCTGAATACGTCAAGACGTGGTCGGACGCCCTGCGCATCCTCGACGACGGCACGCCGAAGAAGGTCGTGCTCTACCCGAACGCCGAGTGCCAGGTGCTCGATAACTCCAAGCAGTTTTACAAGCAGGGCAAATAAGCAGGATTTTCCGTGTGAAACGGGCGGGAACGCATTGCGTTCCCGCCCATTTTCGCGTACAATAGACAAAACGAAAGCGAGGTGAGCGCGCATGGAAACGCGCGTGGCGCTGATCGGCATCATCGTGGAAAACAGCGAGAGCACAGCGCAGCTCAACGCCCTGCTGCACGACGCGGGGCAGTACATCATCGGCCGCATGGGCCTGCCCTACCGCGCCAAGGGCGTCAGCATCATCAGCGTCGTGCTCGACGCGCCGCAGGACGTGATCTCCGCGCTCGCGGGGCGCATCGGCCGCCTGCCGGGCGTGAGCGCCAAGACCGCCTATTCCAAACCGTTCCCGCCCGCCGGGGACTGACCGCACCGATCGGAGGGACCACCCATGCACATTCCAAAGGGCGCGAGCCAGACGTGCGCGCTGCTGACCTTTGACGACGCACTCCACTGCACCGAGCACGACGACTATGACGCCGCGCGCTGGCTGTACGTGCCGCCGTACTACACCGAATACCGTTACATCCTCGGCACGCGGGGCGAAAACCCGCTCATCTGCATCGGCATCAACCCGTCGACCGCGCAGCCGGGCGATCTCGACAACACGCTCAAGAGCGTCGAGCGCATCGCCCTCGGCAACGGGTATGACAGCTTCACGATGTTCAACGTCTACCCCCAGCGCGCGACCGACCCGAACGCCATGGACACGACCTTCAACCGCGCGCTGCACGAGCAGAACATGGCAGCCTTCCGCTACGTGCTCGGGCAGTACGCGCCCGGCAACCGGCCGGCTGTGTGGGCCGCGTGGGGCACGCTGATCGAAAAGCGGCCGTACCTGTTCGACGCGCTCGAGGAAATGCTCGCCATCGGCGAGGAATACCACGCGCAGTGGCTGACGTTCGGCGCGCGCTCCAAGGCCGGACACCCGCACCACCCGCTGTACCTCCGGCGCGACAGTGTGCCGGAGCCGTTCGACGTGCGCGCCTACTGTGCGGCGCAGCGCGCGCGGCTGAAATGACGCAGCAGAAGCAGATAACAGGAACGCCCCCGGCGTGACCAGCAGGTCACGCCGGGGGCGTTGCACGGTTCGGAAAACCGGAAGTTATCGTCTTGTTCCATTCTTATCAAAATTCTTTCTTAATGCTATTTCTGTTGGGAGAATAGACCCAATTAAAGGAACAAGTTGAACACCACAGATAATTCCTCCTATACTCCCAACACAATCTTCATTTTTTCCAATCACTAAAATCATGAATATTACTGTTATCGGCAACATAACCATTCCACAGACATACCAGACTTTACCACAATATTTATGAGCAAATTCCCATGTGTCTTTGTTCTTCATAGACATCGAAGTCCGATATCCAAATACTGAATTTATTTCCTTTGGAGCCTTTTTCATAAAATATCTTCCAAAACCAATCATCGTAAATGGAAGAAGCAAATCCATAATCAACATAAAAATCCAAAACCCCATTGTAAACCTCCTTTACTACAACTTCCGATTTTGCGCGCTCCCGGCGGGTCGGCAAGCCAGAGTCCCTATTCCCGCCGCCACAGCATTTCATAGTCCGGTTCGCCGGTGGCCGCATCCAGTCCTTCGCGCCGGATCTGAAACCCCTCCCGTCGGTAAAAACGGATCGCCCGCACATTCTTCTGATACACGTTCAGGCGCAATGCCGGCTTCCTGTCCTTTGCATCGTCCAATAGGCATTTCCCGATGCCGTGCGCCTGCGCCTCCTCCGAAACGAAAAGGCCCTCGATGTATTCGCCGCTCAGGCCGAGAAAGCCCTGTATTCCCTGATCCGTTTCATACACATAGACTTCCGCCTGCGGCAGCTTTTCCTTCACGGAAGCGAAATTGCGCTCCCAGTAGGACGCGGGAATAAAAGCGTGTGCTTTGCGATTGGCGTCCAACCATATCTCGGCAACGCTGTTGATGTCTGCTTTTCGCAATTTTCGAATCATGATAATTTCTCCGCAAGTTCCCATTCTGTGCGCCGGCAAGCGCTCAGTGGTTCGCCGCGCTGAAGGGACAGCGCTTTCCGATGCACTGATTGTTCTGCGCGGCGTAACGGCACACGACCTCCGGCTTTTGCAGTGCGATGCCGAAATGCTCCTTCACAAAATCGATCGCCGTGAGAATGGACAGAAAAGAGTCTCGCTTGCAGCAGCGCGGGCCGCCGATCTCACCGATCTGCCCGAGCGCGGCCGCCGTCATTTTGTGCGACAGCGCAAACGGCTCGTCGGTCAGCGGTGTTGACCCGGAGATGATCGAGACGAACATCCCCGTGCTGATCCCCGCGCCGCACGCGCCCCAGAAGCCGCACGCGCCGCCGGGAACGCTTTTGCCGCGGCGCAGCATCTCCATGAGCGCGTCGGAAAGGGCAATGTCTCCGCCGGCGTTGTGATACGCCGTCAGCAGCGCCGCTCCGACCATCACATGGTGCTCCGGCCCGTGCATATGGCAGCTCGGCAGCGCCATCATCCGCTCGACAATGGCGATCGGATCGCACGCGGTCTCCCGCAGGCACAGCTCCACGATGCTGTCAAGCCCCTGCATATGGCAGTCGCTGCACACGTAGTGCCCGTTTACGCAGCGCGTCTTGGCGAGCTCTTTTTTGCGGCAGATCTCGCACTGCATCTGCACATCCGTCTCCAGATATTCCAGCGGTGCGCCGCAGATCAGGCATTCCTCTTTCATTCGCGTTTCTCCTCTCCGACTTCGGGGTGTGTGTGCGCATAGCGCGTCTCCCACAGGATCAGCCCGCGGGCGGGCGCAGTCGCACCGGCGGCGCTGCGGTCGCGCGCAGCGAGGATGGCCGGCATCGTGTCCGCGTCCCGCTGCCCGAGCCCGACCTCCAGCAGCGTGCCGGTGAGGATGCGCACCATGTGGTACAAAAAGCCGTCGCCCGAGAACGTCAGGCGCACTTCCTCGCCCAGCCGCTCGACGGTGATGGCATCCACCGTGCGCACGGCAGATTTTTTCATGCGCCGGTTGGCGCAAAACGACGTGTAGTCGTGCGTGCCGCACAGCGGCGCGGCCGCGCGCTGCATGGCCGCCGTGTCGAGCGGCTGCGGCAGGGCATAGACATAGCGCCGCTCGAACACGTTCGGCGTCTCGCTGTTCCAGACGCGGTAGACATACGTCTTGCCGCGGCAGGACAATCGCGCGTGAAAGCGCGGCGCGGTTTCCTCGAGCGTGAGCACGCCGATGTCCCCCGGCAGGCGCGCACGCAGCTGCCGCAGCAGCTCTGGCGCGGGCAGGTCGGTCTTCGCGCGGAATGACGCCGTCTGCATCCGGGCGTGCACGCCCGCGTCCGTGCGGCCGGAGCCCGCGACCTCGACCGGCTGCGCCAGCAGGTCGCTGAGTGCGGCCTCGAGCCGCCCCTGAATGGTGTCCGGCGTGTTGCCCTGCCGCTGCCAGCCGTTGTAGCGCGTGCCGTCATAGCTGAGCGTCATGCGGAAATTCGGCATGGTGCACCTCCTTTGGATGAAAGATGAAAACACGGCCCCGCAGGTTGCTTGCGGGGCCGTGCGTGTATGTTCTGCGGAAATTACGCCTTCGGCGCTTTCTTGCCGGCCTTGCCGAAGTGCAGCTCCTTGAGGCCCTCGACCTCGTCGCACACGGGCTTGAAGCTGCAGCTCGCGCAGTCGAGATCCTCGGGCATGCCCTCGAGGATGGTGTTCATGGTCTTGGTCACGTCGTCGATCTTCTTGGCCGTGTCGTGCAGGGTCTTGAAGTCGACGTTCTTCGTGATGAAGATCACGCGCACATTCGTGATGTTCGGGTTTTTCTTATACTGCCGGATAAAGTCGCAGCCGACCTTGTAAAACGAGATGCCCTTCTTGATGGCCTTCTTGCTCACGCGGATCTGCTCGCGGCTGCTCTCGGGCGAGACGCGCATCATGTATCCGTCCGGGAAGACATGGTACTTCACGAACTCGATGTTGCGGATGGCGGTGTAAGTCGCGTCTTTGTTCTCGACGTCGATGTCCTTGACGCCGAGTATCACGAGGCGGGCAAATGGCACGTCGCCCTTGATCTCCTTCATATCCGGGCCGTAGAGCAGCACCTCGTCCGCCGGGACGAGACTGCTGTCGGACGTGACGCAGGTGAAGTTCACGGCGTCGTTCGCGCCGCCGCCGAGCTCATACGCAGCGTCGCGCAGGAGCACGAGCTCGCTCTCGCCGTTATCTTTCCACGCATCGCGCTCTTTATAGGCCCACTTCTGCGTCGGCGCGCCGAGCAGGTCGGTCGTTTCCCGAATAAAGCTGTCGTACAGTTCCATATCCTTCATGTTGTTCCCTCCTCAAAAAATGCCCAGGTTGTGCAGCGCCTGGTGGACGCCGACCATGATGTTGGAGTCCTCCGGCAGCTCGAACACGCTCTTGCCGCGGATGTCGTTGGCAGCGTGGACCGGATCGGTGGGGATGTAGGCGAGCACGTCCACCCCGTCGAGCTTGACGAGATCGTTCATGCTCGGGTCGACCACGCGGTTGACGATCATGCCGATGCGCTCGTAGGTGATGAGGTCATCGGCCGCCTCCTTGATCTCGCGGCAGACGTTCACGCCCTTGGCGCTCTGGTCGGTGACGAGGACCAGGTGCGAGACCTGCTCCATGACGCGGCGGCTGATCTGCTCGATGCCGGCCTCGCCGTCGATGACCACATAATCGAAATCATTGGCGAGCATGCTGATGACTTCCTTGAGGTAGGAGTTGACCGAGCAGTAGCACCCGGCTGCCTCCGGACGGCCGATGGCCAGGAAGGCGAAGCCGTCGCACTCGACCATGGTGTCAAAGATGCGGAAGCGCGCCTCGTTGAGCACCTCGATGGCCTGGCGGTACTCGCCGCGCTCCGAGGTCTCGATCACTTCGTTGCGGATGTCGTCGATCGTGTGCTCGACGTGCACACCCAGTGCCGTGGACAGGCCGACGGCCGGGTCTGCGTCGATGGCGAGGATGCGCTTGCCGGGGAAGGCCTCCACCAGCTCGCGCACGATCGCCGAGCACAGAGAGGTCTTGCCGACGCCGCCCTTGCCGGCGACTGCGATGATCTTGGCTTTCGTTTTGTTTTCTTCCATAGTGCGTTCCCTCCTGACGGCTGAAAAGATTTGCGGAAGCTGCGGCTTCGATTGCATCCATCCTACCACAGATCCGGCAGATCTTTCTGTGTCCAGGTCACAAACCTGCCCCAACACAGGATGTCATTCCCAGACACATGCGCCGTTTTCTTTGATTTTTCGACAAAATTGGAGATAATCGTTATTTTTTGTCCAGATTGCAAAAAAAGAATTGCGAAATTTATCACGTATTAGTATAATGTTTTGCATGACCTCGCGTCAAGTGCTTGTTGCAAATTTCACGAGCAAGAATTCACTTTTTATTCTCAAAGGAGAACCCTATGCGCGGCATTGAAACCGGAAAAGTACGTATCCGTCACGAAGTATTCACGGAGATCGCCCGAATGGCCTATGAGGGCGGCGATTACGCAAAGCGGCTCGAAGAGCTGCCGTTCAAGATCATCCCCGGTGAGATCGGTTCCTACCGGGACAGTCTGTTTCTCGAGCGCGCCGTCGTCGGCGAGCGGCTGCGGCTGGCCATGGGGCTGCCGCTGCGCAAGTTTTCGGAGTTTTCCCTGCTCTCGGACGGCGTGGAAAAGGCGCTCGACCCGGAGATCTACTACGAAAAACCGCTCATCAACGTCATCAAGTTCGCATGCAACCGCTGCCCGGACAACGTTGTGAAGATCACGAACGTGTGCCAGGGCTGTCTGGAGCATCCGTGCATGTCGGTCTGCCCGCGGCAGGCCATCTCGCGGCAGAACGGCCAGGCCCACATCGACCCGGATAAGTGCATCCGCTGCGGGCGCTGCCTGAAAGAGTGCAAGTTCAACGCCATCGTGCGTCTCGAGCGGCCGTGCCGCAAGGCCTGCGGCATGGACTGCATCCATTCCGACGGGCTCGGCCGCGCCGACATTGATTATTCCAAGTGCACGTCCTGCGGCCAGTGCATGGTCAGCTGCCCGTTCGGCGCCATCTCGGACAAGAGCCAGATCTTTCAGACCATTCAGGCCGTCAAGAGCGATACGCCTGTTTACGTGGCGCTCGCGCCGGCGTTCGTGGGGCAGTTCGGCCCCGAGGGCGTGCCCGAGCGGATGCGCAAGGCGTTCCAGCGCCTCGGCTTTGCGGACGTGTATGAGGTCGCCATCGGCGCGGACCTGTGCGTGATCGAAGAGGCGGCGGACTTTCTGGAGGAAGTGCCCGAAAAGCACAAATTCATGGTCACGTCCTGCTGCCCGTCGTGGAGCGACATGGTCAAAAAGCTCTTCCCCCAATTTGAAAAGAACATCTCCGTGGCCTTTACGCCCATGGTGCTCACCGCGCGCATGATCAAGCGCGACCACCCGGACTGCAAGGTCGTGTTCGTCGGCCCGTGCGACTCGAAAAAGCTCGAGGCCCGGCGTGAAAGCGTGCGCAGCGACGTGGACTTCGTGCTCACGTTTGAAGAGGCGCTCGGCATCTTCGCGGCCAAAGGCATGGACAAGGCGTTCCCGCCCGAGGACGAGGAGGAGATGCCCGCCTACTCCAGCCGCGACGCGCGCCGCTTTGCCTACTCCGGCGGCGTGGCGCAGGCGGTCGTCAACGCCATCCACGACATGGAACCCGACCGGGAGGTCAAGGTCGCCGCGGCGACCGGTCTGGCCGACTGCCGCAAGCTGCTGATGATGGCCAAGGTCGGGAAGTACGACGGCTACCTGCTCGAGGGCATGGCCTGCCCGGGCGGCTGCATCGCCGGTGCGGGCACGCTGCGCCCGATCGAGCAGTCGCACAAAGAGGTCGAGGCGTTTAGCTCCGAGGCGAAGTTCACCTGCGCCAACGACACGCCGTACATGGACTACCTGCCCCTCATCGAGGAGAAGGACAAGATCCGCAAACTGTGATTCCCTGCGCACCGCCGGCGGCGGTGCGCAGTTTTTATCATATGTCCAAAAAAAGGCGGTCACACCCCTGATTTTTTTCCGTGCTGCGGGCTGGACAAGCGCGCCCGTTCGCGGTACAATAGCAAAAATCATCACCGGGGCGCGACCCGCTCCGCTTTCCACACTGTATATTGTTATAAGGAGGTCTTTCCCATGGCTTACTTCTTTTCCGGCCAGTCGCACACGTTCAATGAGTATCTGTTGGTGCCCGGCTACTCGTCGAGCGAGTGCATCCCGGACAACGTTTCTCTGCGCACGCCGCTGACGCGCTTTCGCGCGGGCGAGGAACCGGCCCTGTCGCTGAACGTGCCGATGGTCTCGGCCGTGATGCAGTCCGTGTCCGGCGACCGGCTGGCCGTCGCGCTGGCGCAGGAGGGCGGCGTGTCGTTCCTGTACGGCTCGCAGTCGATCGAGGACGAGGCCGCGATGGTCGCCCGTGTCAAGAGCTACAAGGCGGGCTTTGTGCGCAGCGACTCGAACATCAGCCCCGACGCGACGCTTTCGGACATTCTGGCCCTGCGCGAGCAGACCGGCCACTCCACCGTCGCCGTCACCGAGGACGGCACGGCCGACGGCCGCCTGGTCGGCATCGTCACGAGCCGCGATTACCGTGTGAGCCGCATGGCGCCCGAGACGCCGGTGCGCGCATTTATGACGCCGCGCGAGAAGATGATCACCGCGCCCGACGGCACGTCCCTGAAGGAAGCCAACAACATCATCTGGGAGCACAAGCTCAACTCTCTGCCCATCGTCAACGACGAGGGCCGCCTGTGCGCGTTCGTGTTCCGCAAGGACTACGACCTCCACAAGCAAAAACCGAACGAACTGCTCGACAGTCAGAAGCGCTACCTCGTCGGCGCGGGCATCAACACCCGCGACTATGCCGAGCGCGTGCCCGCGCTGGTCGACGCCGGTGTGGACGTGCTCGTGATCGACTCGTCCGAGGGCTACTCCGAGTGGCAGAAGCGCACCATCGCGTGGATCCGCGAGCGCTACGGCGACAGCGTCAAGGTCGGCGCCGGCAACGTCGTGGACGCGGACGGCTTCCGCTTCCTGGCCGACTGCGGCGCGGACTTCGTGAAAGTCGGCATCGGCGGCGGCTCGATCTGCATCACGCGCGAGACCAAGGGCATCGGCCGCGGCCAGGCGACCGCCGTCATCGAGGTCTGCCGCGCACGCGACGAGTACTTCCGCGAGACCGGCATCTACGTGCCCGTCTGCTCCGACGGCGGCATCGTGCACGATCACCACATCACGCTCGCGCTGGCCATGGGCGCGGACTTCGTGATGCTCGGCCGCTACTTCGCCCGCTTCGACGAGAGCCCGTCGAACAAGGTCAACGTCAACGGCACGCTCATGAAGGAGTACTGGGGCGAGGGCTCCAACCGCGCGCGCAACTGGCAGCGCTACGACCTCGGCGGCAGCAAGAAGCTGTCCTTCGAGGAGGGCGTGGACTCCTACGTGCCCTACGCCGGCAAGCTCTCCGATAACGTCCAGCAGACGCTGGCAAAGGTCCGCTCGACCATGTGCAACTGCGGCGCACTGACCATCCGCGAGCTGCAGGAAAAGGCGCGGCTGACGCTCGTGTCCTCGGTGAGCATCGTCGAGGGCGGCGCGCACGACGTCGTGCTCAAGACCTCGAACAAGCCCGTGTGAGAACACAGATACAGATAAAAAAACAGACGGTGCCCGGCATCACAGCCGGGCACTGTTTTTTTCTTCCCGCGCGAAGGCGGAAAAATATGCGTGGGTTTTTCGGTCGCGGCGTGTATAATGGAGTAGAAACACAGCCGGGAGGAGGCGAGGACGTGCAGGAGCAGGAGATGATCGCACAGCTGCTGCAGCAGGATGAGCGCGGCATGGACGCGCTGCTGCTGCACTACGGGCCGCTGATGCGCTACATCATTGCGCCGATCCTGCCGGACCCGCAGGATCGGGAGGAGTGCCTGTCGGAGGTGTCCATGCGCGTCTGGAGCCGCATCGCGCAGTTCGACCCGGCGCGTGGGAGCTGGAATGCGTGGCTGACGGCGGTCACGCGCAGCACGGCGCTGAACTTTCAGCGCAGCGCCGCCCGGCACGGCGACACGCAGACTCTGCCGGAGGACGCGCCGTCGCCGGAGGCATCCCCGGAGGAGGCGCTGATACAAGCCGAGCGCCGCGCCGCGCTGCACGATGCGCTCGCACGGCTCGGTCAGAACGACCGGGCGCTGTTTTACCGAAAGTATTATTACTTACAGTCCACCGCGCAGATCGCCGCCGAGCTCGGCATGACCGAGCGCGCGGTCGAGGGTCGGCTGTACCGCCTGAAAAAACGGCTGCGCACGATGTTGGGAGGTGAGGGCGATGCGTGAGCACGAGCGGGAATCTGCGCGCGACGACGCCTTTGAGGCGCTGCTCGCGCAGAGCGTGGCCGAGCTGCCGCCGGAGGAGATCGTCGCCGACGTGACCCCGTGGCGGCGCGCCATGAACCGCATCCTCTTCGGCATGGCGCTGTGCGCGATCACCCTGAACTTCCTGTGCCTGAACTACATCCTCCCCGCCGTCGGCACGGTGCTGCTGCTGCTCGGCTTTCGCACGCTGCGGCGGGAAAACCGCTGGCTCGGCGGCTGCTTTGCCGTCACCGTGATCCGCGCGGCCTGCTTTTTCGCCACGCTGATCCTGAATACGACGATTTTGCAAAGCGCCGTGTTCACGCCCGCCGTCACGACCGCGCTCACCGCTGTGAACGCGGTGCTGCTCCTCGCCCTGTACTTCTGCTTCTGGCGAGGGCTGCTGGCGGTGCAGAAAAAGGCGGGCCTGCCCGCGCAGGCCGGCGGCGCGCTCGCGCTGATCGTGTGGTACGCGCTCGTGTGCGTCCTCGCCGCCGTCCACTACACGGGCTGGATCGTGCCGATCGCCATGCTCGTGGGCTACGGGTGCATCCTCCGCAGCCTTTACCGGCTGTCCGGCGCGCTGGACGAGGCCGGATACGCCATCGCGCCGGGGCCGGTGCGGGTGACGGACCGGTGCCTCGTGCTCGTGATTGCTGCGGTGCTGGGCATCGGCTGCACGCTCGGGTATCTCTTCGGCAGCAGCTACCGGATGGACTGGCAGCCCGCGGACACATCCGAGCAGACGCAGACGACGGCGATCCGGCAGCAGCTGCTGGATCTCGGCTTCCCGGAGGCTGTGCTCGACGATCTCACGCCGGAGGACATCGCCGCCTGCGACGGCGCGCTGCGCGTCGTGGTCGAAACGGAAGACTATCCCGTCAACGACGGCAGAAACGTGCTGTGGGAAACATACAACGAGAAACATGAGCGCTATTACGTGCAGGACACGGTCTACGACGTCAAAGAGCTGCGCCTGACCGGCGTGGCCGTGCAGCTCCCCGGCGAGCGGGAGACGTGGATGGTGTTCCACCACTTCCTCTGGACGACCGACCCCGGCTTCTACGGCACGGAGGCGATCCAGATCCGCCCGGCCTACCGGAGCATCCCGGAAGGATGGTCCGCCGCCGGGGACGTGACCGGCCGCGTGCTGTATGACCGCGATGGGCAGACATTCGCCGCGCCCTACGCCTCGCTGGGCGCGCAGACGTTCACCGCGAACACCGTCCTCTGGGGCGAGCAGACGAATACCGATCTTTTTGCCGCCTTTTCCCTGCCGCGGCACGCAGAGCACGCGCGCGGCTATGTCGCCTACTCCGCCACAGAGGCGCTCAATGGCTATATCCTCAGCAGCGGGGAGTATTACGTGCACCAGCAGACCTGGCTCCAGTACCCCGTCGTGACGGCGATGGAAAAGCGCCTGACGGCCGCCTGGGGCGACACGGGCGCATTCCGGATCGTGCAGGATGCGCTGCAGTTTGACCCCGCGGACGGACAGCTGCTGCGATGAGCGCAAAAAACCGACCCGAACAGGCGTTCGGGCCGGTTTTTCTATGCACCGGGTCAGGGGTGCGGTTTGTTCTCGCGGTAGGCGGCCATGATGTCGCGGAAGATCTCGCCGTTGGACGGCGGCGTCCACGTGATGGCGTTGGCGCCGGCCTGAATGGTCTCGAGGATGCTCTCATCCGTCGGGCCGCCGGTCGCGATGATGGGCACGTCGGGGTGCTGCTCGCGGATGCGGCGCACGACGGCAGGCGTTTCCGCCGCGGCGGAAACGTTGAAGATGTCCGCGCCGGCGCGGATGCGCTCGTCAAAGTCGGTGTCCGCGCGCGCGACCGTGAGCACGACGGGGATGTCGATCGTCTCGGCCACGTGCGAGACGACGGCGCTGGCCGTCGGCGCGTTGAGCACGACGCCGGTCGCGCCCTGCATCTCGGCGAACATGGCGAGGTTGACCACGCGCTGGCCCTGCGTGAGGCCGCCGCCGACGCCGGCAAACACCGGGATATCGGCCGCGAGCAGCAGCGCCTGCGTGATGATCGGCTGCGGCGTGAACGGGTAGACCGCGATGATGGCGTCCGCGTTCACGTTTTTGATGATGGACAGGTCGGTCGAGAACACGAGCGACTTGATACGCTTGCCAAAAATCATGATGCCGCTGCACTGATAGATGACCTCCGGCACGCGCAGGGCAAACTTGCGCAGCGTGCCGTCCACGGCCTGCGGCATGGACTTTTTCGGTGGGATTATTTTTTCTTCGTACATTTTGACTCACACTCCAGTATCCGTTTGAACATCTCGACGCCGGTCAGCAAAACGCGCTCGTCGAAATTGAAATGACTGCTGTGCAGCGGGGCGGTACCGGTCGGCTCCTGCACGCCGAGGAAGAAAAACAGGCCCGGGATCTCCTGCTGGTATTCGGCGAAATCCTCCGCCGCCATGACGGGCTCGACCAGGACCGCGTCGTCCATGGAGTCGAGCACGGTGTAAAACTGCTCCACCAGCTCGCGCGGGTTGCGCACGCTGGGGTAACGGACCTTGCGGTCCATGTCGATCTGCGCGCCGGTGGCCGTCTCGAGCCCCTGCATGAGCGCGGCGATCTTGTGGCTGAGGGTGCGGTAGAGGTCGTTGCTGAACACGCGCAGCGTGCCGCTGATCGTGACCTCCTCGGCGATAACGTTGTGCGATGTGCCGCCCTGGATCTTGCCGAGCGTGAGCAGCGCGTCCTGGTGCGGATCGACGTCGCGCGTGATGACGGTCTGCACCATCGTGATGAGCTCCGCCGCAACGACGATGGCGTCGATGCCCATCTGCGGCGTGGAGGCGTGGGCGCTCTTGCCGTGGACGGTGATCTCAAAATCGCTCGTCTGCGCCATGAGATAGTCCCAGCGCACACCAATCTTGCCCTTCGGCACGGTCGGCCACAGGTGCAGGCCGTAGATGCGGTCGACCTTCGGGTTTTCGAGCGCGCCGTCGTCAATCATGCGCCGCGCGCCGGCCCAGCCCTCTTCGCCGGGCTGGAACAGCAGGACAATATTACAATGAATGTGCGCGCGATTTTTGGCGATCCAGCGCGCAAAGAGCAAAAGGATCGTCATATGCCCGTCGTGGCCGCAGCCGTGCATGTTGCCGGGACGCTGCGAGCAGTAGGGCACATCATTGGCCTCGTCATTGTGGATGCCGTCCATATCGGCGCGGAAGGCGATGGTCGTCTCGGCGTCCTTAGCGAAAAACACAGCCTTCACACCGCAGACGGCCGGCGTCTCGATGCGGTCCGGGCCGCACTGCTTCAGCTCGCGCAGGACATAGGCCTGCGTATCGCGCAGCTGAAAGCCGATCTCGGGAATGCGGTGCAGGTCCTGGCGGATGCGCACCGCGTCGTCATACATGGATTCGATTTGTTTACTCAGATGCATACTTTCTCCCATGGCGCCGGGTAAGCCCGCGCCGCCCGATCTGTCTATATTTTTCTGCACACAGTATACCCAAAATCCGGCCATGCGTCAATGGGCACGGGGGCGGGCCGTGACCGGTGTCAAGAAAAGTTCACAACTTGTCCCTTGCATTTTTCCATACGGTCTGCTAGTATTTTAGAAAATACTTAAAAAAATCGAAGAAAACGAAGGCGATCTCCATGTCATCCACCACCGAAGCGCGCGTGGCCGTCATCACCGGCGGCAGTTCGGGCATCGGCCTGCACGCCGCGCGTGCCCTGCGCGGCCGCGGTCTCAACGTGTATGAGCTCAGCCGCCGCGCCGAAAACGCGGAGCCGGGCGTAACGCACCTGCAGGCAGACGTGACGGACGAAGCGCAGGTGAACGCCGCCGTGGCGGAGATTCTGCGCCGCGAGGGGCGCATCGACATTCTCATCAACAATGCGGGCTTCGGCATCTCCGGCGCGATCGAGTTCACGCCGGCGCAGGAGGCCCGGCGGCAGTTTGATGTGAACTTTTTCGGCATGGTGAACATGAACCGTGCAGTCCTGCCCATCATGCGGCAGCAGGGCGGCGGCCGCATCGTGAACATGAGCTCCGTTGCCGCGCCGATCGCCATTCCGTTTCAGGCGTACTACTCGGCCTCCAAGGCCGCCGTGCGCACGTATTCGCTCGCGCTCGCAAGCGAGGTGCGTCCCTTCGGCATCGAGGTCTGCGTCATCATGCCGGGTGACATTGCCACCGGCTTCACCGCCGCGCGGCGCAAGAGCTGCGACGGCGACGATGTCTATCACGGCCGCATCGCGCGCTCCGTCGCCGTGATGGAGCACGACGAGCAGACCGGTATGAGCGCCGAATACGCCGGGCAGTTCGTGGCCCGGCGCGCCACGCAAAAGCGCGCGAAGCTCATCTGCACGATGGGACACAAGTACGCACTGTTCGTGTTTCTCATGCGCATCCTGCCGACCGGGCTTGCGACCCGGATCGTCGGCAAGATCTACGCATCCTGATCCAACCGCTTTCTTCCCTGCGGCGCAAAATCCCATTGCCACCATCCAGGCAACTTCCTTCCATCCTTCTCCACCCTGTGCGCCGCGTTTTCCCCCCTTCCCGCAGCAGCGGGTCTGCCTCTGGTCCCATCTCAGCCAGGGGCAGTATTTTTATGCTCTGCATAAAATACTGCCTGATCCCATCCGAGGCGGGCCTTGCCCCCTCGGGCTCCCCTGCGGCTCTGGTACCATGAGACTCAGTGCATCTGTCGCGCCCCGGTGGTCCGTTCTTTTATCTATTTTCTCCGAAAATAAATACTGCCCGATCCCATCCGAGGCGGGCCTTGTCCTCTCGGGCTCCCCTGCGGCTCTGGTGCCATGAGACTCCGTGCATCTGTCGCGCCTCGGTAGTCTATTTTTTATTTATTTTCTTCGAAAATAAATACTGCCCGACCTTATAAAAAACCTCCACACTGCGCAAACAGTGCGGAGGTTTTTTTATAACATTACGCCAGAAACGGCGAGCGCATATACCGCTTGCGCAGAAAGATGTTGCCGCCCTTCGGCGGGCCGATCTGCGTGAAGCCAACCGACTCGAACATGGCCAGCGCGATGCGGTTGGTGTGATACACGTGCGTGACGATCTGCTCGAACGACTGCGCGGCCGCCAGCTCCTCCACGGCGCGGAGCATCGCATTGCCCCAGCCGTGGCCGCGGCAGGCCGGATAGACGAAAAAGTCGTTGATGAACACCGTCTCCGGCTCGGTCGTGTCGCACCAGAGCTCGCCGACGGTCTCACCGCCGGACTCGGCCGCGAGCAGGTAGTTGCGCGGCGTTTCCGCGCCCTGCGGCAGCATCTCGTCGAGCGCGCCCTGCGCCTCGGTGAGCGCGTGCTCCTCTGTGTCCGTGGCGCGGGCGAAGAGCAGCTCCTGCGCGTAGCGCGCGATATTGCGCTGCCGGAACGGCTCGAATTCCTCCGCCGTGAGCACGCGGAGATCTACACTTTGTCCCATATTGTCCTCCTGTTTACGCCTCCGGCTGGATCATGCGCCGCGCGTTGACCGGCGGCAGCAGATCGCCGTACAGATCCCGCAGTAGCAGCTGCGCCACGGGCGTGATGTCCTCCGTGCTCTGGCACGGGCGCAGATACAGCGCCGCCGGCTGCCCACCCCAGCGGAAGCGGAAGCCCGTGTCGCGGTAGCCGTTTTTCGTGAGCAGCCGCTCGCGCTCCGGCAGCGCCACGCACGTGCGGCTCTGGCAATAGAGAATGCCCTTCTTACCGGCGTAGCAGCGCGCGATGAGTTCCATGGCCACGCGGCCGAGCAGCTGTCCGCGCAGATACGGATAGATCGTGAGCGCGTGCACGAGCACGTAGCCATACGGCGAGCAGACCGTCACGAGCGCATAGCCCGCCTCGCGCCTGTCGTCCGCGCGGAAGAGCAACAACTCCATGCGCCGGCGCACCATGGCGCTGGCGATGACGGCTTCCGGCAGCAGCTCGGGCGCGTCAAACGTGCGCTTCATGTCCGGATACAGGCGCACGAGGTCCGTGAGCCTGCCCTTTTCCAGATGCAGCTTGCGGATCGGCGGCAGCTGCTGCAGCAGCTCCTCGAGACCAAACAGCTGCTCGTCCGGCTCCCAGTTGCCGGTCGTGTCCTGCACCGGAGCCTGTGCCCGCGGTGAAAAATGGACGATCTTCGGTTCGTTCGGCTCTGTCATGCAAACTTCTCCCTTTCCGCGACGGCCAGCGCGTCGCAGCGGTTGTTGTACACATTGTCGGCGTGACCCTTGACCCAGAAAAACTGCACCTTGTGCGTCTGGAGCAGCCCGTCGAGCGTCTGCCAGAGGTCGACGTTTTTCAGCTCGCCGTCCTTGCGGCGCCAGCCCTTCTGCTTCCAGCCGCGCAGCCAGCCGAGGTTGATGGCGTTGGCGAGATACTGGCTGTCCGTATACAGCGACACCTGACACGGTTCGTGCAGGCTCTGCAGCGCCGTGATCGCGCCGAGCAGCTCCATGCGGTTGTTCGTCGTGGACGGCTCGCCGCCGGAGAGCTCCTTTTCATGCGCGCCGTATTTCAGGATGGCGCCCCAGCCGCCGGGGCCGGGGTTGCCGGAGCAGGCCCCGTCGGTATAGATCGTGACCTGCTTCATGCCTCGGGCTCCTCGGCGGGGGCAGCGTCCTCGCTCTCGGCGCGGTCGGTGAGCGCGACAGAGATGACGCGCGCACCCTCGGACAGGCGCATGATGCGCACGCCCTGCGTCGCGCGGCCGAGCTCGGAGATGCCGGCAGCCTCCATGCGGATGATGACGCCGTCGTCCGAGACGACGAGCACGTCGTCGCTCTCCTGCACGACCTTGACGGCCGCGACCGGGCCGGTCTTGTCGGTGATGTTGTAGTTTTTCATGCCGGAGCCGCCGCGGTGCTGCGGTTCCTCGCCGCCGCGGATATAGTCGGCGGCCGGGGTACGCTTGCCGTAACCGTTTTCGGTGATGGACAGCACGTCCGCGTCCGGCTGCGCGATCTCGGCGCCGACGACCCAGTCGCCGTCCTTGAGGCGGATGCCGCGCACGCCGACGGCCTCGCGGCCCATGGGGCGCACGTCCGTCTCGGCAAAGCAGATGGCCTGACCGTTGTGGGTCGCCAGGAGGATGTTCCGGCTGCCGTCGGTGCGCATGACGTTGATGAGCTCGTCGCCCTCGTCGAGCGTGAGTGCGCGGATGCCGCTCGTGCGGATGTTGCGCAGAGCCGAGAGCGGCATGCGCTTGACCGTACCGCTGCGCGTGGCAAAGACGAGGAACGAATCGTCGTCCATCTCGCGCACGTGCAGCATGGCGTTGACATGCTCGTCCTTCTCCACCTGGATGAAGTTGACGATGTTCACGCCGCGCGCGGTGCGCCCGGCCTCCGGGATGAGGTAGCCCTTCTTGCGGTAGCAGCGGCCGCGGTTGGTAAAGAAGAGGATATAGTCATGCGTCGAGGCGGTGAACACGGTGTCCACATAGTCCTCGTCGCGCAGCGTCGCCGCGCGCACGCCTTTGCCGCCGCGCTTTTGCGCGGTGTACTCGTCGACGGGCACGCGCTTGATGTTGCCGCCGTGCGAGAGCGTGAACACGCACTGCTCTTCCTCGATGAGGTCTTCGATATCAATGTCGTCCTCGATGTCCTGGATCTCCGTTTTGCGCTCGTCGCCGTACTTGTCGCGGATGGCAATGAGCTCGTCGCGCAGCACGGCCTTGACCTTTTCGGGGTCGGCCAGCAGCTCACGGAAGTAGGCGATACGCTTTTCCAGCTCGTCATACTCGTTTTGCAGCTTCTCGCGCTCGAGCCCCTGCAGGGCCTTGAGGCGCATATCGAGAATGGCCTGCGCCTGCACATCGGACAGGCTGAAGCGCTGCATGAGGTTTTCCTTCGCGTCATCATAGCTCTCGCGGATGATGCGGATGACCTCGTCGATGTTCTCCTCGGCGATGAGCAAGCCCTCGAGCAGATGCGCGCGCTCGAGCGCTTTCTTGAGGTCAAACTTCGTGCGGCGCACGATGATCTCTTCCTGGAAGGTGAGGTACTCGTCGAGAATGTGCCGCAGGGACAGGATCTTCGGCTGCGACTGGTTATCGACCAGCGCGAGCATGTTCACGGCGAACGTAGTCTGCATCTGCGTCTGGGCGAAGAGCCGGTTGAGCACGACCTGGGTGTTGGCGTCCTTTTTGAGCTCGATGACGATGCGCATGCCGTTGCGGTCGGACTCGTCGCGCAGGCCGGAAATGCCGTCGAGCTTTTTATCGCGCACCTGCTCGGAAATGTTCTGGATGAGCTGGCGCTTGTTGACCTGATAGGGCAGCTCCGTCACGATGATGCGGATGCGGTCGTGACCCCAGGTCTCGGTCTCGGTGCGGGCGCGCACGACGATGCGGCCGCGGCCGGTGGCGTAGGCCGCGCGGATGCCGCTGCGGCCGACGATGATGCCCCTGGTCGGAAAGTCCGGGCCCGTGACGTGCTGCATGAGGTCCGAGAGCGTGGCGTCCGGGTTTTCAAGCACGCAGACGCAGGCGTTGATGACCTCGGTCAGGTTGTGCGGCGGGATATTCGTCGCCATGCCGACGGCGATGCCGGAGCTGCCGTTAACGAGCAGGTTCGGGAACCGGCACGGGAGCACGCGCGGCTCGCGGCGCGTCTCGTCAAAGTTCGGGTCCCAGTCGACGGTGTCCTTGTCGATGTCGCGCAGCATTTCGTTGGCGATCTTCGACAGGCGCGCCTCGGTGTATCGGTAGGCGGCCGGGGGGTCGCCGTCCACGGAGCCGAAGTTGCCGTGACCGTCGACGAGCATGTAGCGCATGGAAAAGTCCTGCGCCAGACGCACCATCGCGTCGTACACGGACGCATCACCGTGGGGATGATACCGGCCGAGCACGTCGCCGACGCAGGTGGCGGATTTTTTGAACGGCTTATCCGAGGTCAGATTGTCCTCATACATGGCGTAGAGGATGCGGCGGTGCACGGGCTTGAGACCGTCGCGCACATCCGGCAGCGCACGCCCGACGATGACGGACATGGCGTACTCGATGTAAGAGGTCTGCATCTCATGGACGAGCTCGCTCTGAATGATCTTCTGGTCGGGATAGAGAATGTCCTCCCGTTTATAATCCTTGGCCATGACTGCACACCTCCTTAAATATCAATATTGACCGCGTACTTGGCGTTTTGCTCGATGAACGCCTTGCGCGGCTCGACCTTTTCGCCCATGAGCACGGTGAACACCTCGTCGGCGTGCACGGCGTCCTCGAGCTTGATCTGCTTGAGCGTGCGGGTCTCGGGGTTCATGGTCGTCTCCCAGAGCTCGTGCGGGTCCATCTCGCCGAGGCCCTTGAAGCGGTTGATGTCGATCTTCGCGTTCGGGTTGTCGCCGCGCATCTCGGCGGAAATTTTATCGCGCTCCTCGTCGGAGAAGGCCACGCGCGTGGTTTTGCCGCGGTTGAGCTTATACAGCGGCGGGATGGCGGAGTAGACATAGCCGCCGTCGATGAGCGGACGCATGAAGCGGAAGAAGAACGTCAGCAGCAGCGTGCGGATGTGGCTGCCGTCGACATCGGCATCGGCCATGATGATGACCTTGTGATAGCGGAGCTTATTGATGTCAAACTCATCGCCCAGTCCGGCGCCGAGCGCCGTGATGACGGGCGTGAGCTTGTCGTTGCCGTAGACCTTGTCGGCGCGGGCCTTTTCGACGTTGAGCATCTTGCCCCAGAGCGGCAGAATGGCCTGGAAGCGCGAGTCGCGCCCCTGCGTGGCCGAGCCGCCTGCGCTGTCGCCCTCGACGATGTAGAGTTCGGTGAGCGACGGGTCGCGGTCGTTGCAGTCGCGCAGCTTGTCGGGCATGTTGAAGCCCTCGAGCCCGTTTTTGCGGCGGATGTTTTCGCGCGCGCGGCGCGCGGCTTCGCGGGCGCGCGAGGCCGTGAGCGCTTTTTCGATGATCATGCGGCCGACGGCGGGGTTCTCCTCCAGAAACTGCGACAGGCGGTCGAACACAACGGAATCGACGAGCGTGCGCATCTCGGAGTTGCCGAGCTTGGCCTTCGTCTGCCCCTCAAACTGGGGGTTCGTGAGCTTGACGGAGATGACAGCCGTGAGGCCCTCGCGGCTGTCCTCGCCGGAGATGCTGTCGCCCTCCTTGAGGATGCCGGACTTTTTGCCGTAGGCATTGAGCGCGCGGGTGAGCGCAGCCTTGAAGCCGGTCTCGTGCATGCCGCCCTCCGGCGTGTGGATGTTGTTGGCGAACGACACGATGACCTCGTTATAGCCGTCGTTATACTGCAGCGCGATCTCGCACATGGAGTCGCTGCGCTCGCCGGACATATAGATGGCCTCGGGGTGCAGGGCCGTCTTGTTTTTGTTGATGAAGTCCACGAACTCGCGGATGCCGCCCTCGTAGCACATCGACTCGCTCACGGGCTCTTCGCCGCGCCGGTCGGTGATGGTGATGCGCAGTCCGGCGTTCAGAAACGCCTGCTCGCGCATACGCACGTGCAGCGTCTCATAGTCGTAGACCGTGTCCTCGAACATGATGGGATCGGGCTTGAAGCGCACGGTCGTGCCGGTGTGATCCGTCTCGCCGACAACGGTCATGGGCTGCGTGATATCGCCGCGGGAGAACTTCATCTGATAGATCTTCCCGTTTTTGTGCACGTTCACTTCCAGCCACTCGGACAGCGCATTGACGACCGAGGCGCCGACGCCGTGCAGGCCGCCGGAGACCTTATAGCCCCCGCCGCCGAACTTGCCGCCCGCGTGCAGCACGGTGAACACCACTTCGAGCGCGGACTTGCCGGTCTGCGGCTGGATGTCCACGGGGATGCCGCGGCCGTTATCGCTGACGCAGATGATGTCGCCGGGCTCGATGGTGAGCTCGATGTGGCTGCAGTAGCCAGCGAGGGCCTCGTCGATGGAGTTGTCGACGATCTCATACACCAGGTGGTGCAGGCCGGACGACGACGTCGAGCCGATGTACATGCCCGGGCGTTTGCGCACGGCCTCCAGACCCTCGAGGACCTGGATTTGGCTGGCGTCGTACTCCTGTGTGATCTTATCTGTAATATCTGGCATGGTTTGCTTCCTTCCGTGCAGCGCCGCGGTCAGAGATTTTCCAGTCCGCTGGCCTTGCTGCGTTTATATAATGTTGCGGTGTTGAGTTGGGAGAGATAACATGTCTGGCCGCTGCCGAGCGAGCAGAGCACGAACGACTTCGGCAGCTCGGTCCCGGCGGCGTTTTCCACCTGACCGGCCTGTTCGAGTTTTTCGAGTGTCTCGCGCGTGCGGTGCGACCACGTGGCGGTGTCCATGTCAAAGACGCCGATGACGCTCTTTTGCAGCGCAATGACCTGATTGCCGAGGTGCAGATACATCAGCGAATCACCCCGTTTTCGACCGTGAGCACGCGACCGCCGGTACGTTCGGCGATGCGCGCGTCCTCGCAGCAGGTGATGAGCGTCTGCCCGCCGCCGATGCGGTTGAGCACGAAGGCCTGCCGCTGCGCGTCCAGCTCCGAGAGCACGTCGTCGAGCATGAGCACAGGGTATTCGTCAAACTCGTCGTGGAAGATTTCCCGCTCGGCGAGCTTGAGCGACAGCGCCGCCGTGCGCGTCTGCCCCTGCGAAGCGAACGCGCGCGCCGACTGGCCGTTGATGCTGATGATGAGGTCATCCTTGTGCGCGCCGGTCAGGCACTGGCCGCTGTCGAGCTCTGCGCGGCGGTGCTGCTCCTGATGGTCGCACAGGGCGTAGTAAATTTCTTTTTCCGTGCCGAGCGCATCTTCCACGGTGCTGACCGTGCGGTAGGCAAGGGTCAATTTGTCGCGCCCACCGGAAAAATCGGCGTGGATGGGCGCGGCGGCGATGTTCAGCCGCGAGGCGTAAGCCGCGCGGTAGCGGATGAGCTTGGCCGAGACGCGGCACATCTGGTCGGAAAAATCGTCGAGCGTGTCGAGCAGGGACGGTTTTTCATGCCAGTCGCGCAGGATGGCGGACTTCTGGTCATATAACCGGCTGTATTCAGCGAGCAGCGCGCCGTACTTCGGCCGCAGCTGGCTGATGGCCATGTCCATCATGCGGCGGCGGGCGGCCGGCCCGTCGCGGATGATGTTCAGATCATCCGGACAAAAGAGCACGGCGGCAAACGTCCCGGCGAGCTCGGCAGCGGTTTTCTTCACGCCGTTTTGCCAGATCTGCTTGCGCTGCCCCTGCCGGAGCACGATGCGCACGGTCTGCTCCCGCCCGAAGGCGAACACATCCGCGAGCACCTCCGCGCTCGTATAGCCGAAGCCGATGAGTTCCTTATCGAACCGCGTGCGAAAGCTCTTCCCGCCCGTGAGCAGGTAGACCGCCTCGAGCAGATTCGTCTTGCCCTGGGCGTTTTCGCCGGTGATGACGTTCGTTCCAGGCGAAAACTCTGCCGCGGCAAATTCGTAGTTGCGCCAGCCGTTGAGCGCAATTTTTCTTACGATCATTGCGCGCTCTGCACGTGCAGCGTGTGCCCGGCGAAGGTGACTTCATCTCCCGGGCGGATCTTCCTGCCGCGCATGGTGCACGTCTCGCCGTTGACGGCGACCATACCGTCGGCAATGACCTGCTTGGCCTCGCCGCCGGTCGCCGTGAGGGCGGCAAACTTCAGCAGCGCGTCGAGCTTGATAAATTCCGTTTCAATCGTAATGTTTTCCATTTTTCCCGTTTTTCAGACCCGGATCACTGTCCAGCGCGCAGGCGCACCGGCAGGACCATATACACAAAGTTATCACTGCCGTCAGCCGGGACGAGAATGCACGGGCTCGAACCGGTGTTCAGGCAGACGTTGATTTCTTTCGCGGGCGCGGCCTTGAGCGCGTCGGACAGGTAGTGATCGTTGAAACCAATCTCCAGATCGCCGCCGTCGCCCTCGCACGGGCAGGAGTCGGCCGCCTTGCCGAGCGGCGTCGTGCAGACGAAGTCGATTGCGTCCTTGCGGAAGGTCAGGCGCAGAGGCGCGTTATTTTTGCTGTCAATAATGAGCGACACACGCTCGACGACCTCGAGCAGATCCGTGCGCGCGGTCTTGACCGTGACGCGGAACGACTCCGGAATTGCTTTCTTATAATTGAGGAAGTCGCCTTCCAGCCGGCGGGACAAAATGACCGTATTGCCGACGGTGAAGGAAATGTGCTTGCTGCCGACAGACAGGACGACGCGCTCGTCGCTGTCGCCGCACAGGCGCTCCAGATCGCTCAGCGCCGTGCCGGGCACGATGAAGCTGCAGTCATCGCCGTAGCCCTCGACCGCTTCGCGCCGCAGTGCCAGCCGGTAGCCGTCGACGGAGACCATGGTCAGGACGTTATTTTCGATCTCGAAGAGCGTGCCCATGTAGACCGGGCGGCTCTCGTTCGTGCTCACGGCGAAGGAGCACTCGTTGATCATCTTTTTGAGCAGGTCCTGCGGCAGCGACACGCCGTTTTCCGCCTCGACAGTCGGCAGATCCGGATAATCGTCCGCACTCAGGCCGACGAGGTTGAATGCCGCCTTACCGCATTTGACGGACACGGTGCCGTTTTCCGCCTCGACGGTGACGATGCCGTCCGGCATGCGGCGCAGCATCTCGCAGAACAGGCGCGCGCCGATGAGCACGCTGCCGGGCTCAGGAATGTCGGCGTCGATGGTGGTATAAATGGCTTTCTTCAGGTCATAGCCGGTGATGCGCACGCTCGCGCCGGCCTCAATGAGCAGGCCTTCGAGCGTGGGGATCGGGCTTTTGGCGGCTGCGGCGCGGGCTGCGGATGCGGCAGCCTGCTGCAGAACGTATTTGTCACAGGAAAATTTCATGGTCGGCCTCCTTGATCAGAATTGCTGCGTCTATCCGAAAGATAGAAAGCATAAATTTAGTAGTAGTAGTAGGGGTGTTCGTTTGGTGGAAAACCCGCCGAATGCCTTGTGTCAGCGGGAAAAACCGTGTTGAAAAGATTGTGGAAAGGTTGGTAACTTAAAAACTGACGAAAATTAACATTTTCAGAATCCACCGCTTTCCACACGCTTTCCACGTTAGAATAACAGCCGAATGTGGAAATCAGTTTTTCGAGTTGATGTTGCTCGTAATGTCGCGCACGGTGGCGGCGATCTCGGGGTCGGACTTGAGCAGCTCCTCGACCTTGCGGATGGAGCTGAGCACGGTGGCGTGGTTGCGGCCGCCGAATTCCTCGCCGATCTCCTTGAGCGGGAGGTTCGTGAGGTTGCGCATGAGGTACATGGCGATCTGGCGGGCCATGGCGGTCTTTTTGCTGCGGCTCTGCCCGCGCAGGTCGGCGCCGGTGAGCTGGAACGAGCGCGCGGACTCTTCAATAATGACATCCGGCGTGGGGATATAGGTGCCGGTGCGGATGACGTCCCGGATGGCGCGCTTGACGGAATCGACCGTGATCGTATCGTCGAGAATGTCGCGGTAAGCGGTCAGGCGCTTGACGACGCCCTCGAGCTGACGGACGTTCGAGGTGATGTTTTCCGCAATGTACTGGACGACGTCCTCGGAGAGAATCATACCGAACTGCGCGGCCTTCGTGCGGATGATGGCCGTGCGCGTCTCGAGATCCGGCGGCTGAACGTCCGCGAGCAGACCGCCCTCGAGCCGGGTGCACAGCCGGTCGTCGAGGCGCTTCATCTCCTTCGGCGGCCGGTCGGAGGTCACGACGATCTGCTTGCCGGCCTCATACAGACAGTTGAAGGTGTGGAAAAATTCCTCCTGCGTGCTGTCCTTGCCCGCGATGAACTGGATATCGTCCATGAGCAGCAGATCCGCGTTGCGGTATTTCTGGCGGAAGTTTTCGGCCGTGCCGGTGCCGATGGATTTGACCATCTGATTGACGAACTCCTCGCCCTTGACGTAGGCGATCTTCGCCGACGGATTGTTGTGGCGGATGGTCTGGCCGATGGCGAGCAGAAGGTGCGTCTTGCCGAGGCCGGAGTTGCCGTAGATCAGCAGGGGGTTATACGCCTTGCCGGGATTCTGCGACACGGCGATGGCCGCTGCGTGGGCAAACTTGTTGCTCGGGCCGACGATGAAGCGGTCAAACGTGTAGCCGTCCATCTCCGGCATTTCCTCGGACGACGGGCGCTTCTCGCGGTATTCGAGCAGCTCATCATCCCCGGCGAGCACGACCAGCTCGAACGGGCAGGAAAACAGATCGTACAGCACGGCGCAGATCGTCTTTTCAAAGCGCGACTGAATGATGCTGCGCTTAAAATCCGACGTGGTGTGCACGATGAGCGTATTATTATTGATCTCAATGGGGGTGCAATCGGAAAACCAGGTATTGATTGCCGTCTGGGTCAGCTCCTGCGAGAGGCTGTCCATGACGACGGACCAGATATCGGTGAGCGAATTCATGGTGGCCATAGGTTCGGCTCCTTCGATGATTTTTCCCTGCGCGGGTGCGCTAGTATCAGCCCTACCAGTATAGCAAAAATTCATGATTATTTCAATAATAATGTTCGGATTTATTATATAAATAGGTGTAGAATCTGCCGTGCAGAGGATTTGCTTTTCCTGTGCAGGTTGTGGTATGATAAAAAAACATGATTTTTTACATAAAGCAGGTGTTGTTTTGTTCCTGGTCGCGCAGGCCGAACAACTGTTCGGCGATACGGAAGCAGCCGCCCTCCCGGCCTTGTTGGAGAGCGGGCGGCTTCCTGCGCGCATTTCGGGTCTGCCGGCGAGTGCGCGCGCGCTGCTGGCGGCGTCGATGCACGCGCAGCTCGACGCGCCGGTGCTGGCCGTGTGCCCGGACGAGGCGGCGGCCGAGCTGTTTCAAAAAGATCTCTCTGCCCTGCTGGGGCAGGACGTGCCGCTGCTGACGGCGCGCGACTATACGTTTTATACGGTCGAGAGCGTCTCGCGCCAGACGGAGCAAAAGCGCCTGAGCGCGCTTTATGCGCTCGCTGCCGGGACGGCGCCGGCCGTGGTGTGCACGGTTTCGGGTCTGCTGCAGCGCGCCATGCCGAAGGAAAAACTGCTGCAGGCGGCCTTTGAGATCCGCGACGGCAGTTCCCTGCCGCCCGAGGACGCCGAGGATGCGCTGCTGCGCTGCGGCTATCTGCGTACGGCGCAGGTGGAAGGGCCGGGCCAGTTTTCGCGCCGCGGCGGCATTCTGGACTTTTTCTCCCCCGCGTATCCGCAGCCGGTGCGCGTGGAGTTCTGGGGTGACGATGTGGACTCCATGGGCTTTTTCGACCCCGAGAGCCAGCGGCGCACTCAGCCGCTGGACAGCTGCCGCATCCTGCCGGCGGCGGAGACCCTGCCGCCGCTGTATCCGGGCGGCAGCGCCGCACTGGGCGAAAAGCTGCAGAAGCTCGCCGGACGCGCCGCTGCGAAAAAGGACAGCGACACGGCGCAGAAGCTCGCCGAGGCCCTGCGCGCCGACGGGGAAAAGCTCTGCGCCGACTGCGTGCTCCCGGCGGCCGACCGGTATATGGGCTTCGTGTACGACACGTTTGCTACGGCGCTGGACTATCTCGCGCCGGAGGCGGCCGTGCTGATCGACCAGCCGGCGCGCTGCGCCGAACGCGCGAAGGAATACACCGCGCAGCTGCGCGAGGACATCGCCCTGCTCGTGCGCAGCGGCACGATGGCCGCGCGCGCGGAAAATTTCTACGAGCCGTTTGCCGACATGATGCGCAGAGTCCAGGCCTGGCCCATCGTGCTGGCCGACGGGCTGCAGCTCGGCCGCAGCCCCATCGAGGCGCGCACGCTCGTGAGCCTGACGGCAAAGCAGCTGCCCTCTTACGGCGGCAGCAGCCAGACCGCGGCGGACGACATTGCGCACTATCGGAATCTCGGCTACCGCGTGGTCGTGCTGGCGGGCGATCTGCGCCGGGCGCGCATTTTGTGCGAGTTTCTCGATGGTCACGGCATCCATGCCGCGGCGGACGAGCACCCGGATGCGCTGCCGGAACCGGGGCAGTGCCTCGTCACGCCGGGCAGTCTCTCGGCGGGCATCGAGTTTCCGTATGCAAGGCTCGCCATCCTCACGGACACGCAGATCGCGGCGTCCGGCCTGCGGCGCGCCAGACACAAAAAGCAAACGAACCGCGAGAAGATCAACTCCTACACGGACCTCTCCGTTGGCGACCTCGTCGTGCACGAATACCACGGCATCGGCCGCTTTGCGGGCATCGTGCAGATGCCGGTCGACGGTGCGGTGAAGGACTATATCAAGATCAGCTATGCCGGGGCGGACACGCTCTATGTCCCGGCGACACAGCTCGACCTCGTGAGCAAATACATCGGCGCGGGCGAGGATCGGCCCGTGAAGCTGTCCAAAATGGGCGGCACGGAGTGGGCGCGCACGAAAACGCGCGCCAAAGCGGCCGCAAAAAGCATGGCCAAAGAGCTCACGGCGCTCTACGCCGCGCGCAGCCGCACGAAGGGTCACGCCTTTGCACCCGACAGCCCGTGGCAGACGGAATTTGAGGAGCACTTCGGCTATCCGGAGACGGACGACCAGCTCCGGTGCATCGACGAGATCAAGGCCGACATGGAAAAGCCCGTGCCCATGGACCGCCTCCTGTGCGGCGACGTGGGCTACGGCAAGACCGAGGTTGCCCTGCGCGCGGTGATGAAGTGCGTGCTCGACGGGCGGCAGGCGGCCATTCTCGTGCCGACGACCGTACTCGCCCAGCAGCACTATCAGACGGCCGTGCAGCGGTTTTACGGCTTTCCGGTCGAGATCCGGATGCTCTCGCGCTTTTGCTCGCAGGGGCAGATCCGCCAGACGCTCGCGGACATGCGCAGCGGCAAGTGCGATCTCGTGATCGGCACGCATAAGCTGCTGCAGAAAAACATCGAGTTCAAGAACCTCGGCCTGCTCATCGTCGACGAGGAGCAGCGCTTCGGCGTGGCGCACAAGGAGCACATCAAGGAGATGAGCCGCGCGGTCGACGTGCTCACGCTCTCGGCCACACCCATCCCGCGCACGCTGAATATGGCCCTGTCCGGCATCCGCGACATGTCCACCATCGAAGAGCCGCCGCAGGACCGCATCCCCGTGCAGACCTTCGTCATGGAGCACGACTGGAACGTGCTGTGCGACGCCATGCGCCGCGAACTGCAGCGCGGCGGGCAGGTGTACTACCTGCACAACCGCATTGAAAACATCGAGCGCACCGCCCTGCGCATCTCGAAGATGCTCGACGGCGCGGTCGTCGACGTGGCGCACGGCCAGATGAACGAGGAGCAGCTCTCGACGGTCATGGAGCGCATGGTCACGGGCGAGACGCAGATCCTGGTTTGCACGACCATCATCGAGACCGGCATCGACATTCCGAACGTGAACACCCTCATCATCGAGGACGCCGACCGCATGGGTCTTGCCCAGCTGCACCAGCTGCGCGGGCGCGTGGGCCGCTCGAACCGGCGCGCGAGCGCGTACCTGACATTCCGGCGCGGGCGCGAGCTGAGCGAGATCGCCGAAAAGCGCCTGAGCGCCATCCGCGAGTTTGCGGAGTTCAACTCCGGCTTCCGCATCGCCATGCGAGATCTGGAGATCCGCGGCGCGGGCAGTCTGCTCGGGGCCGAGCAGTCGGGCCATATGATCGACGTCGGTTATGATATGTACCTCAAGCTGCTCGAGGAGGCCGTGCTCGAAGAGCGCGGCGAAAAGCCCGAGCAGCGCGCCGAGTGCGCGGCCGACCTCGCCGTGTCGGCCAACATCCCGGAGAGCTATGTGCCCAGCCAGGAGCAGCGCATGGATCTCTACCGCCGCATCGCGCTCGTGCGCACGGAGGCGGAGGCCGACGACCTCATGGACGAGGTCATCGACCGCTTCGGCGACCCGCCGCCGAGCGTGTACACGCTCGTGCAGGTGGCGCTGCTGCGTGCCGACGCGGGCAAGGTCGGCGTGACGGACATTTCGCAGAAAAACGGCTGTTTGAAGTTTCTGCTGGCGCAGTTCGATATGCAGAAGGTATCGGCACTGTACGCCCGGCCGGAGTTCAAGGGCCGCTTGAAGGTGGATGCGGGGGCAAAGCCGGGCGTCATTCTGCGCCTCAAGACCCGCACCCACGTCATCGAACAGGCAAGAGCGTTTGTTTCCGCATGGGCAGACGCCCAGGGAGACCGCGCATGACACCCATGTGCAACGAAACGAAAGGAAGCGTTTGCTGATGAAAACCAGAATCACCGCCCTGCTGCTGGCGCTCGTGATGGCCGTCTGCTGCCTGACCGGCTGCACCTCGACCCGCGTGCGCAGCTACTCGGAAGAGAGCAGCGATGCATCGACCGACAAGTATGCTGCCGCACTCGATGCTTACAAGAGCAACAAAAAGGTCATGACCATCAACGGCAGCCCCGTGTACTGGAACGAGTACGCCTATTTCCTGTGCGCCATCATGGCGAACATGGAGCGCTACGGCATGCAGATCACGGATTGGAGTGATGTCTACGACGAGAGCACGGGCGAGACGTACAGCGACATCATGACCAAGAGCGTCGTCAACAACATCGCCTGGAACCACCTCATCGAGGTCAAGGCGGCGGAAAACGACGTGGCGTTTGACGCGGCGGGCGAGCAGTACGTGCAGGACACGATCAACCAGACCATTCAAAACGTCGTGGGCGACGACGGCACCGAGGCCGAGCTGAACGAAAAGCTCCAGTCGTACTACATGGATCTGGACCTGTTCAAGTATTTCACCAAGACGCAGTATCTCTATAACGGCCTGGCCAGCAAGTTCTTCGGCGAGAACGGCGCGAACATCTCCGACGAGGACGTGCAGGAATACGTTGATGCCAACGACTACATGACGGCAAAGCACATCCTCTTCAAGACGACGGACGACAGCGGCACTGCCCTCTCGGACGACGAAAAGGCCGCCAAGAAGCAGCAGGCCGAGCAGGTCGCGGCGCAGGTCAAGGCCGTGACCGATCCCGAAAAGCGCGTGGAGCTGTTTGACCAGCTCATGGAGCAGTACAACGAGGACACCGGCGAGAGCAGCTACCCGCACGGCTACTGTTTCACCTCCGGCACGATGGTCACGGAGTTTGAGGACGCCTGCAAGGCGCTCGATACCTACGAAGTGTCCGGCGTGGTGGAGAGCAAGCACGGCTATCACGTCATCCTGCGCATGCCGACGCAGGGTGACGACCTGGTCATGAGCAGCGACGGCAGCCAGCAGACGCTGCGGATGCTCGTGGCGCAGGAGCAGCTCGGCAGCCTGCTGACGGGCTGGGTCGATGAGGCGGACATCAGCTGGGAGCCGAAGTTCAGCAGCATCGACTACGCGGCCGTGTTCACGCCGAAGGAGAGCTTCTGGAAGCGGCTGGACGTGTTCGACTGGTTCGAGAAGTAAAAGCAGCATAAAAAGATCCCGTCATCCGACCCGGATGACGGGATCTTTCTTCTTTTCGTTCAGGCGCGCTTGATCATGCCGGCGATCTTTTTCATGAGGCCGGAGCCGAGCTTTTCATCAAAGTAGTTGAGCCAGGCGCGCACGGTGTCGATCGTCTCGGGATCGCCGAGCCAGTGGCGCAGGATGATATTGCGGTCGGTGCTGCGCAGGAGCTTGGCCACCGACACGAGGATGGCGTAGGCATCGTCGATCTTGCCGAGCAGCGGGAAGGAGTCCGGCACGAGGTCCAGCGGCGAGAGCACATACAGCAGCGCGAAGCCGAGGTCGAGCTTGCGGCTCGAGGGCACGTCGGGGTCGAGCATGAGCTTGCAGATCAGGTAGGCAAAGTCCGGCAGCGTCGTGAGATAATCGGCCGCCTTGCTGCCGAGTTTTCCGGCCACGAAGCTGTTGGCCTGATAGCGGGCGCGCTTATAGAAGCGGTCGAATGCGTTGTCGTCCATGTAATAGATGTTTTCTTTGGTCATGATCCTGCCTCCTGATGGGAGATGATTTCTTTCTATTATAGCGAAAAACCGGCCGGGCTTCAACCGGTTTGTGAAATTTTTCGGAATTGATTGCCAAGCGGGCCGATCCGGCGTATAATGCAGGAGCATTTCAGGAAACGGAGGCTGAGCCTATGATCCGCTTTTTCAACGGCCGCACGCTCACAATGGCGGACGGCGTGTCCGTCACGACGGACGAGGTCTGGACCGACGGGGACAAGATCGCCTACATCGGTCCCACGCCGGAGACGCTGCCCGCGTTCGAGCGGCAGATCGACCTCGGCGGCGACCTTGTCATGCCGGGCTTTAAGAACGCGCACGCGCACGCCGGCATGAGCTTTGTGCGCTCGTATGCCGATGATGTGCCGCTGCAGCCGTGGCTGTTCGAGCAGATCTTCCCGCTCGAGGCCAAGCTCACGCCCGAGGCGGTGTATGCGTTTACCAAGCTGTCGATCCTCGAGTATCTCACGAGCGGCATCACGGCCGGCTTTGACATGTACTATTTCCGCGAGGCCATCGCCCAGGCGAGCATCGACTGCGGCTTCCGCACGGTGCTGTGCGGGGGCGGCGGCAGCGCGCAGCAGCTCGAGAGCGAGTACCGCAAATTCAACGCCCTGCACCCGCTGATCTCCTATCAGCTCGGCCTGCACTCGGAGTATACCTCGAACCTCACCGAGATGACCGAGGCCGGCGAACTGGCCCGCGCGCTGCACGCGCCGGTGTTCGCGCACAATGCCGAGACCGCGCGCGAGGTGGCCGAGTGCCGCGGCCGCTGGGGCAAGACGCCGACGGAGCTGTTTAATTCCCTCGGCCACTTTGATTACGGCGGCGGCGGCTTCCACTGCGTGCACATGACGGAGCACGATCTGGAGATCTTCCGCAATCGCGGGCTCTGGGCCGTCACGAACCCCGGCTCGAACGCCAAGCTCGCCAGCGGCATCGCCCCGCTCAAGCAGATGCGGGCTCTGGGCATCCATATGGCCATCGGCACCGACGGCCCGTCGAGCAACAACGCGCTCGATTTCTTCCGCGAGATGTATCTGGCCGCCGTGCTGCAAAAACTGCGCTGCGGCGACGCGGCCGCCCTCCCGGCGGACGACGTGCTGTATATGGCGACGGTCGGCGGCGCGCAGGCCATGGGCCTGACCGACTGCGACGTGCTCGCCCCCGGCAAGCAGGCGGACCTGATCGTCATCGACCTGCAGCGGCCGAACATGCAGCCGGTGCACAACGCGGCGCGTAACCTCGTCTACAGCGGCTCGAAGGAGAATGTGCGCCTGACGATGGTCGCCGGGCGCGTGCTGTATGAAAACGGCGCGTTTTTCGTCGGCGAGCCGGCGCAGGACATTTACCGCGCCGTGGACGCGGCCTTTGCCGCCATGCGCGCCAGGCTCTGATCGCTTTTTCTGCGGGCTGCGGGGCGGCGCACGCCGCCTGAGGTGATATGCCCGAAACGATAAAAAATTCCGGAAACATCATGTTTCCGGAATTTTTTATGCCCTGCAGGCTTTATGCTTTCGTTTCGAGCACTTTTACGCCGTGCATGATGATCTCGCCGGCAAGCACGGCCATCTCTTCGGGCGTCTGTTTCATGCCGTTGTCGATCCACGTGAGCGCGAGGGACATATTGCCCGACACGATGAACGAGCAGAAGTAGTCGAGCATCTCGGGGTCGTTCGGATAGTAATACGCGAGGAAGTCATACAGGAATTCGTCGCGCAGGATGTGGCAGATGCGGTCGGTAAAGGCGATGTCGCCGTTTTTGCCGAGCAGCACGTGACACAGATCCGAATTTTGCTGGATGAACTGGTACAGCTCCATCAGGTACGGGTAGGTCTTGCCCTCGGAGTCTTTCGCATTGTGCCGGCGGCAGACGACCGTCAGCCCGTCCGCCAGCTCGTCCTCGAGGCTGGACAGCAGGTCGTACACATCCTTATAGTGAATATAGAAGGTGCCGCGGTTGATGTCTGCAATCGCTGCCAGTTCGCGCACGGAAATGTCCTTGACGCTCTTTTCCGACATGAGCTTCATCAGCGCAAGCCGAAGCTGCCGTTTCGTCTTTCGCACTCTGCGGTCTACAACTTTTTCTTCCATTCGCCGATTCCTCCTACCTGTTTTTTTGTTATCTTGACATACATGATACCACCAAAACGAACAATAATCAACATTTCGTTGCATAAAAATTGTGATTTTTTTCGAAATTTTCGTGAAAATCTTCGGAAAAAGCAGACAGTGTGGTGCATCATCACCTTTTTGCTGCCCATCTGGTCTGCGGATCGGCGACCAGATGGGCGCCGGAAAACGCAGTGGCAAAATGGCGCGCGATATGCTATGATGGGGGCAAATCCCGAAAAGGAGTACAAGACCATGTTTGAAAACGGAACGTTCGCGGTCCTCGGCCCGGACGGAAAACAGGTGCAGTGCGACGTGCTGTTCACCTATGACTGTGAGGACAACGGCCGCTCGTACGTTGTGTTCACGACCGGCGAAGGCGCGCAGCAGCGGCTGTTCGCCAACCGTTACGACACGCGCGACGATGGCCAGCTTGCCCTGCTCGCGCTCGAAAACGAGCAGGAATACGCCATCATCAAGCACTGCTTCGAGGAGCTCAAGGCAAAGCTCGCCGAGCAGGCCGCGGAGGCCGCCGCACAGGAGGGTGAACCCGAAGCATGACAGATCCCTTTCATCCGCTGAGCGTGCGGGACATCCCGCTGCTCACACATTATTTTGCCCGACAGGATACGCGCCTGTGCAATGCCTCGGCCGGCGCGGCCGTGCTCTGGCAGCCGTACTTTCAGGACGCGGCGCTCGAGGTGGACGGCACGCTGCTGCTGCGCGAGCAGTTTCCCGGTCTCGGCACGGTGTTTTCCACACCGATCGGCGAGAATGTGGGAAACGCTTACGATTTTCTCGTGAAATATTGCCGCGCGGTGGGGCAGCCGGTGCAGTTTTTCCCCGCCACGGCGGCCGATGTGGAAAATCTGCGCGCGCGCTTCGGCGACGTGGAGGTCACGCCGGTGCGCGACTGGTTCGACTATCTCTACGACGCGCAGGACATGGTGACGTTCCGCGGCCGGCGCTTCAACGGCCAGCGCAACCACATCCACCACTTTCAGCGCCTGTACCCGGATTGGTCGTTCGAGCGCGTCACGGAGGAGAACCTGCCGGAGGTGTGCGCGTTTTTTGACGACTTCACCCGCCGCTACCATAAGGACAGCGACAGTGCGCAGGCGGAAGAGGGCTGCGTGCGGGAGTTCCTGCGCGATTTTGCCGCCTACGCCCCGCTCGCGGGGCTGCTGCGCGTGAATGGGCGCGTGGCCGGTTTTTCCGCCGGGGAGATCGTGGGCGACACGCTCATCATCCACATTGAAAAGGCGGACATTGCCTACGAGGGCATCTATCAGGTGCTGGTCAACGAATATGCCAAGTGCTTCGTCACGCCCGACGTGCGCTACATCAACCGCGAGGAAGACGTGGGCGACGAGGGGATGCGGCGCTCGAAGGAATCGTATCACCCCGTGCGCCTGCTCGAAAAATATCTGGTACGCATTCCGGCACAGCCGGAGAAAGGAGAAACGATCATGCAGGAAGTCTATGAATTTCTGAAAAAGTGCGGCACGTATTATCTCGCCACCGTCGATGGCGACCAGCCGCGCGTGCGCCCGTTCGGCACGGTGAATCTGTTCGAGGGCAAGCTCTATATCCAGACCGGTAAGGTCAAGGCCGTGTCGAAGGAGATGGCGGCCAATCCCAAGGTGGAGCTGTGCGCGTTTGACGGCGAGACCTGGCTGCGCGTGAGCGCGACGGCCGTGGAGGACGACCGCGTGGCGGCGCGGCAGGATATGCTCGACCATTATCCCGAGCTGCAGAGCATGTACGCCGCCGACGACGGCAACACGCAGGTGCTCGCGCTGACGGAAGCGACCGCGACGTTCAGCTCCTTCGCCGCCGCACCGCGCACGGTGCGCTGGTAAGCGCCGAAAAGAGCAAAAAACGGCCCGCCGGTCCCGGCACGGTGGCGGCGTTCTTCTTCGGCGACGAGCGCGCGCCGGAATGAGCGCGGCAAAAACAAAAAGCAGGAGACCGCCCGCGATCCCATACGGATCGGGGCGGTCTCCTGTTTGCATGCAAAGCAGAAAGGCTGATATTAGCCGATCAGGCCCTGAATGTAGTTCACCGGCCACTGGCAGAAGTCCTTGACCAGGTCAAGCTTATCGCGGATGGCGAAAGCGGTGTTCTCGTCACAGAGCGACTCGAGCTTTTTCTTGATGGCCTTGGTGTTCACCTCAAGCAGCCCGCTGACGCTCGACAGGATCTTGCCACCGTCGATCTCCTTGATCGAGGTCCAGAGCTCGGAAGCGTACTCCTTGACGCCAACGCTCTTAATTGCCTGAATGCACATACCTATTCCTCCCTTAAAATACTGGTGCTCCCGGCCGCTCGACTGCGGCCGGAAAACAAGATTGCTCTTATCAACAGTGCTCTCATTCTAGCACAAAGCCGTGGGATTGTCAAAGAGGAATACAGAGAAATGTGCAATTTCCCACATTTTGTGGTCAATATGCACAAACCGGGCAACAGATAGCGGAAAATCTGCCCAGAACCGGTGAACGGACTATGCGGGCGCTTACGCCTCGGCGATGACCTCGCACTCGACGAGCACGTCCTTGGGCAGGCGCGCGACCTCAACGCAGCTTCTGGCCGGGAACGGCTCGGAGAAATACTCGGCATAAATGGCGTTGACGGTGGCGAAATCGTCCATGTTCTTGATGAACACCGTCGTCTTGACGGCCTTGGACATGTCGCTGCCAGCCGCCTGCAGCACGGCGGTCAGATTGCGGAAGACCTGGTGGGCCTGCGCGTCGATGCCGTCGGCGATGGCGCCGGTGGCGGGATCGATGCCGATCTGGCCGGACGTGAACACAAAGCCGCCGGAGATCTGTGCCTGAGCGTAGGGGCCGAGCGCAGCGGGGGCGTGATTGGTAGCAACTGTTTTCATGATGATGACCTCCTATCAGTCGATTTTTACGTGATAACCGTTTTGAATGAGCTGGTCGAGCACGCGGTCGCCGTGCTCCTTGCCGCCGACTTCGCACGAGACGTGCACGTCGATCTCGTTGGGATTGAGCCCGGCGGTGAGCCGGTCATGCTCCACGGAGAGGATGTTCGCGCCGAGCGCGGCAATGTCGTTGAGCAGCTTGCCGAGACTGCCCGGCCGGTCGAGCAGCGTGACCGTGAAGCGCAGCCGGCGGTGGCGGGACACGAGGCCCTGCTCGATGATGCACTGGATGAAGCTCACGTCGATGTTGCCGCCGGAGAGCAGGCACACGACGTTTTTGCCCTTCACATCGACCTTGCCCTTGAGCACGGCGGCCACGGGCGCGGCGCCGGAGGGCTCGACGATCTGCTTGCAGCGCTCCATGAGCAGGAGCACCGCCTCGGAGATCTCGAGATCGTTGACGGTGACGACGTCGTCGGCGTATTTCTGGATGAGCGGGACGGTGATGTCGCCCGGCGCCTTGACGGCGATGCCGTCGGCAATGGTGGCCACGGAGTCGGTCTGGACGTAGCTGTGCGAATGGAACGACTGCGCGATCGCGTTCGCGCCCTCGGCCTGCACGCCGATGACCTGCACGCGGGGGTTGATCTGCTTGATGCACGCGGCCACGCCGGCAAGCAGGCCGCCGCCGCCGGCCGGCACGATGACGATGTCCGCCGTGGGCAGATCGCCGAGGATCTCGAGGCCGAGCGTGCCCTGACCGGCAATGACCTCGGGGTCATTGTAGGGGTGCAGGAACGTGGCGTGCTCCTGCTCGCAGATCTCGCAGGCTTTGGCGTAGGCGTCGTCATAGCAGTCGCCCGCGAGCACAACGGTGGCACTGTAGCCCTCCGTGGCCTTCGCCTTGGCGATGGGCGCGGTCTTGGGCATGACAATCGTGGCCGGGATGCCGAAGCGGTGCGCGGCGTAGGCCACGCCCTGCGCATGGTTGCCGGCCGATGAGGCCACGACGGCACCGGTCTCGCCGCGCTCGACGAGAGCCGCGATCTTGTTGCTCGCGCCGCGGATCTTGAACGAGCCGGTCTTCTGGCTGTTTTCGTACTTAAGATAAATGTTGCCGCCCGTCATGGCTGAGAACGTGGCCGACAGGTCCAGCTCCGTGTGGTGCAGCACGCCCTTGAGCCGCTGTGCCGCGCGTTCAAATTCCTGCAGTGGGATCTCCACAGCAAACACCCCCGTAAAAATATCTGTTTGGGTCTTTCTGTCCCTACTATACCGCGGGAAGGCCGGAAATACAAGCGCCGCAATGCAAAATGTCCGCGCCAAAAAAACTTTTTTGCGAGATCGTCCGTGGGAGAAAAACATTCGCGCGCGGGCAGCGCACGGGGCGCAAAGCAAATCTTACACGTTTCTTAAAAAGTGAGAAATCGGTTGCCGCCGCACGCCGCCGGGGGGTATAATGCACCCAAAAATGGGAAAGCAGCGCCGGTGCGCACCGGCGCGATCATCAGGAGGAGACATCATGCTCAACATTCAGCATTTTACCAAGACCTACGGCGAGAAAAGGGCCGTCGACGACTTGAGCCTGCACATCGCGCCGGGCGAGATCTACGGCTTCATCGGCCACAACGGCGCCGGCAAGACGACGACGCTCAAGGCGGCCGTCGGCATCCTGCAGTTTGACGCGGGCGAGATCACGATCGGCGGGCACTCCATCCAAACCGAGCCGCTGGCCTGCAAGCGGCTGCTCGCCTACATCCCGGACAATCCGGATCTGTACGATTTCATGAGCGGCATCCAGTACCTGAACTTTATTGCCGACGTTTTCGGCATCCCGGCCGCGGAGCGCTGGGCGCGCATCGAGCCGTATGCCGACGCATTCGAGCTCACGGGTGATCTAGCGCAGCCGATCAGCGCGTACTCGCACGGCATGAAGCAGAAACTCGCCATCATCGCGGCGTGGATCCACGACCCGAAGCTCATCATCATGGACGAACCGTTCGTCGGCCTCGACCCGAAGGCGGCGCACCTGCTCAAGGGCATGATGCGCGAGCTGTGCGACGTCGGCGGCGCGATCTTCTTCTCGACGCACGTGCTCGAGGTCGCCGAAAAGCTCTGCGACAAGGTGGCCATCATCAAGGGCGGGCGGCTCATCCGCTCCGGCACGATGGAGGAGGTCAAGGGCGACGACAGTCTCGAGGACGTGTTCCTGGAGCTGGAGGATGCATCATGCTGAAGACGCTTCTGAAAAAACAGATGGCGGAGATCTTCCGCAACTATTTCTACGACCCGAAAAAGAACAAAATGCGCTCCAGGGGCGCGACGATCGCCTACATCGCGCTCTACGCGCTGCTGATGGTGGGCCTCCTCGGCGGGATGTTTGCGCTGATGGCCGTGGGCCTGTGCGGCCCCCTGGTCGAGGGCGGTATGGGCTGGCTGTATTACCTGCTCATGGGGCTGATCGCGGTGTTTCTCGGCACGTTCGGCAGCGTGTTCAGCACGTATTCGAGTCTGTACCTGTCCAAGGACAACGACCTGCTGCTGTCGCTGCCGATCCCGGTGCGCTGCGTGATGGCCTCGCGCCTGCTGGGCGTGTACCTGCTGGGGCTGATGTACGCCGCGGTCGTCATCGTGCCGGGCGTGATCGTGTACTGGCTCACGGCGCCGGTCACGGCGGGGACGATCGTCGGCGGTGTGCTGATGGTGCTGATCGTGTCCGTGATCGTGATGGTGCTCTCGTGCCTGCTCGGCTGGGTGGTCGCGCGCATCAGCCTGAAGCTGAAAAACAAGAGCTTCATCACCGTCCTTTTGTCGCTGCTGTTTCTGGCGGCGTATTACTTCGTGTACTACAAGGCGCAGGCGCTCATCACACTGCTGGTGGAAAACGCCGCCGTGTACGGCATGAAGATCCGGGGCTCGGCGTATCTGCTGTACCTGTTCGGCAGCGTCGGCGCGGGCGACTGGCTGGCGATGGGGATCGTGACGGTCACGCAGGCGGCGCTCCTCGCGCTGACGCTGTGGGGCATCGCGCGCAGCTTCCTGAAGATCGCCACGGCGACCGGCAGCGTGAAGAAGGTGCGCTTCGAGCACAGGGCCGTGCGCGCGCAGAGCGTGCAGCGGGCGCTGTTCGGCAAGGAGCTGCGCCGCTTCACTGCCAGCCCGAACTATATGCTCAACTGCGGGCTCGGCATTCTGATGCTGCCGGTGGCGGGCATCGTGCTGCTCATCAAGGGCGGCGCGCTCGGCCGGATGCTGGCCGACGTGTTCAGCGGCAACGTGGGCGTTGTGCCGGTGCTGATGTGCGCGGCGGTGTGCCTGCTCGCCTCAATGAACGACATGGCCGCGCCCGCCGTGTCGCTCGAGGGCAGGAATCTGTGGCTTGTGCAGTCGCTGCCGGTCGTACCGTGGCAGGCGCTGCGCGCGAAGCTGGACGTGCAGCTCGTGCTGACCGGCGTGCCGGTGCTGTTTTGCGCCCTGTGCATGGTCATTGTGCTGCCGGGCAGCGCGCTGGAGAAGGCGCTGCTGGTGATCGTGGCGCTGCTGTATACCCTGCTGAGCGCGCTGGCCGCGCTCGCGCTCGGGCTCAAGATGCCGAACCTGACGTGGACCAACGAGACCACGCCCATCAAGCAGAGCGGCTGCGTGATGCTCTCGCTCTTTGCCAACTGGTTTTATGCCCTCGCGCTTGGCGGGCTGTACTTCCTGTGCGGCAATGCGCTGAGTGCAGCGGTGTATCTGGCCATCTTCGCCGTCGTGACGGCGGCGGGCAGCGCGCTGCTGCTCCACTGGGTGAAACAGCGGGGCGCGCGCATCTTCGCCGCGCTCTGAAAGAGAAACGAAAGCCGCCTCGGTCCAATTTGGACCGAGGCGGCTTTTTGCTGCGCAATGCGCTTACAGCATGAGCGACGGGGCCGCGTAGACGCGAGCCTTGAGCTCGCTGTTGAGCATATACAGGCCCTTGGCGTCCGTGCCGAAAAGCTCCATTTTCGTGATGAGGTCGGCGGCGTTCTTTTCCTCCTCGCCCTGCTCTTTGACAAACCAGTCGAGCAGCTGCATGGTGCGGAAGTCGCGGTCGTCATACGCGGCGGCGTAGATGCCGTTGATGAGCGAGGTGACGTACTGCTCGTGCTCGAGCGCCTTTTTCAGCGGGGTCATGTGGTCGCCGCGCGTCCAGTCCGGCGCGTCGATCGCGCCGAAGCTGACGGCGACGCCGTTGTTGAGCAGGTACTGGAAAAACAGCAGCGCGTGGTCGCGCTCCTCCTGCGCCTGCACGCGGTACCAGTTTTCAAAGCCGTCGAGACCGGCGGCCGCATAGTAGTTGGCAAAGTCCAGATAGAGATAGGCCGAGTAAAACTCCTTATTGATCTGCTCGTTGATGAGCTGGGCAACCGTTGCGTTCATGGGATGACCTCCTGATAGAAAACAAGAATGATTCTCGATTTCTATCATACAGGATTTTTCCGCCTTGTCAAGCCCCGAGGGAAACTTTTTCTGGCGCACGGGCGCGTTTCCTGTTAAGATGGGCGGGAGAGAAGCAAAAACGGGAACGGAGGAACCCACATGGACTACAACGAAGTTTTACAGCGGGCGCGGGCGCGCATGGCCCCGCGCTGCAAGGTCTGCCCGGAGTGCAACGGCCTCGGCTGCGGCAACACGATGCCCGGCCCCGGCTCAAAAGCGCCCGGCAACGGCGCGAACGACAACTGGCGCGCGTGGCGGCGCTGGTGCCTGAACATGGACACCATCGCTCCGAACACGCCGGTGGACACGTCGCTGGAGCTGCTCGGCCGGACATTTTCCCTGCCCGTGATCGCGGCGCCCATCGGCTCGCTGCGCGCGCAGTTCAATCCTGAGGACGACATCCGCGACTACAACGCCTGCTGCATCGCCGCGGCGGCGCAGACCGGCATCGCCGCGAGCTTTGGCGACGGGCTGGACGCGCGCGTGTTCCCGCACGGGTGCACGCTCTCGCAGCAGTACGGCGGCATCGGCCTGCCGGTCATCAATCCGCTGTCGATGGACACCATCCGGGCAAACCTCGACCTTGCCAACGCGGCGCGGCCCTTTGCCGTGAGCGTGGTTATCGACTCGGCCGGCCTGCCGCACCTGAAGGCGGCCAGCCCCGACGCCGGCAGCAAGACGGTCGCGGAGCTGCGCGAACTGTGCGGCTATGCGCAGATGCCCATGATCCTCAAGGGTATCATGACGGTGCGCGGCGCGGAGAAGGCTGTGGAGGCCGGCGCGGCGGCCATCGTCGTCTCGAACCACGGTGGGCGCGTGCTGCCCGGCAGTGCCGCGACGGCGGACGTCCTGCCCGAGATCGCGGACGCGGTGGGGGATCGCGTGAAGATCCTCGTCGACGGCGGCATCCGCTCGGGCACGGACATTTTCCGCGCGCTCGCGCTCGGCGCGGACGCGGTGATGATCTGCCGCCCGTTCCTCATCAGCTACTACGGCGGCGGCACGGAGGGCATCGTGGCCTACGTGGAAAAGCTGCGCGCGGAGCTGACGGATGCGATGTATATGTGCGGCGCGCGCTGCCTCAGCGACATCACGCGCGACATGGTGCGCGAGGTGCGGTGAGCCGCGGGCAGGTATACCAATCCTGCGGCGCGCGCTTTCGGCCGACTCGGTGAATTCCTTCCGGATTCACTGGGCGGACAGCAAAAGGCCCCGGATGAGAACGTATTACGTTCTCATCCGGGGCCTGAATTTCTATTCGGTTCAGCGGAACAGCGTCTCTTTACAGGGAAGCCGCGTTTTGTGTGTGCGCTGGTATTGCCGCCGGAGCCGGGCGCAGAATCGGGAAAGGCCGGCCGCATCCCGCGGGATGCGCACGACCTTTTTGCCGACATGAATACAGACGGAGAATATGGCAGTATGGATTTCCGTCACCTCCGCGCAGGTGTATGTGCGTGTGATACCGAGGAAATTGCGCACTGTGAACTGCGTGCTGTTATAGCGGATACGAAAAACGAAGCAGTCCAATGTTCCCAGAAGACACACGAGAGCAAGTGCGGCACATGCCAGATGCAGCCACGAAACGGGCTCTTTCAAGAAAAACACGACCGTGAGCGCGGTGATAAATGGCGTGCATATTGCACAGACGATGCGACTGACACGGGTCATGCGCACTTCCCCTGGGCTTGCGGTGTGACTGACCTCGTCGTAAGACGCATTTTCAACCATGCTTGTAATGCCGCGAACGAATGGATTGTAATTCATATTGGGAACTCATTTCTTGTTCCGCTCAGAACGCCACGTTCATGAACAGCGCCACGCAGCACAGGATCACGGCCAGCGGCACGTAGACATAGCGGCCGACGCCGTACCAGAACGCGCCGTGGTGGCGGCGGCTGCCGGTGTTGACGGCGGCGAGCAGGTCGTCCTTCTTCATGATGTAGAACCACGATACGGCGCCGAGCGTCGCGCCGATGGGGATGATGTAGATCGACACGAGGTCCATCCACGGGCCCCATTTGGAGATGGGCTCCATGAGCAGGCCAAATCCGAGGCACAGCACGCACAGGATGCCGAGCACGGCCGCGCGGCTGAGCTTCGGGAACTTGTGCAGGAGCGATTCGGCGACGGCCTCGAACATGTTCTGCAGCGAGCTGACGCCGGCAAAGATCATGGCGACGTACAAAATGACGGCGAAGAGCCGGCCGAGCGGGATGTCCTGCAGGATGGTCGGCAGCGTCACGAACAGCAGGCTCGGGCCCGCGCCGACGTCCAGCCCGTAGGAAAAGCAGGCGGGGATGATGACGAGCGCGGCGACGACGGCGGCGATGGTGTCAAAAATGGCCGTGTGCTGCGCCACGCCCACGACGTCCTCGTCCTTGGACAGATACGCGCCGTAGACGATCATGCCGCTGCCGGTGACGGACAGGGAGAAAAACGCCTGCCCCATGGCCCAGATCCAGATCATCGGGTCTTTGAGGGCCTCCCAGCGCGGGGTGAACATGAACTTGTAGCCCTCGGCCGAGCCGGGCAGCAGCGCCACGCGCACGGCCAGCACGACAAAGATGAGGAAAAACAGCGGCATCATGACCTTGTTGGTCTTTTCGATGCTGTGTGCGCCGAGAAAGAGCGTCAGCAGTGTGCCGGCCACGACGATGACGTGGTAGGGGATGACGGAGTACGGCTGCGTGGAAAACGACGCGAACCACACGGCGGCGTCGCCCGTCATGAGCGTGCCGAGCAGGGAGTCGACCAGCGCCTTGAGAATGTACGTCACGATGACGGCGTAGCCGATGGCGATGCACAGCGACCCGGCCAGCGGCAGCCAGCCGAGCAGGCCGCCGACCTTTCCGGCGGTCTTGCCGCGCGTGGCCCATGCGTTTTCATAGGCGCCGAGCGTGCCGGTGCCGGCGCGGCGGCCCATGGCGAACTCCGTCGGCAGGCCGACGGTGCTGAAGATGACCACAAACAGCAGGTAGATCAGCAGGAAGGCCCCGCCGCCGTTGCTGCCCATCTTGTTCGGAAAGCCCCAGACGTTGGCCATGCCGACGGCCGAGCCGACGGACGCCAGGATAAAGCCCCAGCGGCTGGCAAAGCTTTTCGTGTTTTTCGTTTTCATACGCGCTCCCATCCAGACGTGAAAAACATCTGTGCGGCGCGCACCGCGCAGATGTCGGGTCTGATTCTTGTTTTTGCCGTGCTTTGCCCATGCACAGCGGCTTCATTTTAAAGTATTGCAGCAGGAAAGTCAAGAAAATTGCCGGATTCCTTCAAAAATCCGGCAGGGTTTCTTGTGGATTTGACGAACGCGGCAGAAAAAAGCAGCGTCTCACGGGAAAGGCCGTGAGGCGCTGCAACGATTTCAGTGATCGGCTCAGTACTTGATCTCCTTGCCGGCCTTGCGCCACTGCTTGAACTCCGCAACGGCGGTGAACAGCGCGTCGGACGAGGAGTTGATGGCGGTCTCAACGGAGTCCTGAATGACGCCGATGATGAAGCCGACGCCGACGACCTGCATGGCGACGTCATTGGAGATACCGAACAGGGAGCAGGCCATGGGGATGAGCAGCAGCGAGCCGCCCGCAACGCCGGACGCGCCGCACGCGCCGAGCGCGGCCATGACGGACAGGATGATCGCAACGGGCAGCTGCACGGTGATGCCGAGTGTGTGCACCGCGGCGAGCGTCATGACGGTGATCGTGACGGCCGCACCTGCCATATTGATGGTCGCGCCGAGGGGGATGGACACGGAGTAGAACTCCTTATCCAGGCCGAGGCTCTCGCACAGGGACATGTTCACGGGGATGTTCGCGGCGGAGGAGCGGGTGAAGAATGCAGTGACGCCGCTCTCCTTCAGGCACTTGAACACCAGCGGATAGGGGTTCTTGCGGATGACGATGAACGTCATGATGGGGTTGACGACGAGGGCGGCAAAGAGCATGCAGCCGACGAGGATGAGCAGGAGCTTGCCGTACTCGGTGAAGATGGCAAGGCCGCTGGTGGACACGGCGGAGAACACGAGACCCAGGATGCCGAACGGGGCGAGGTTGATGACGAAGCGCACCGCCTTGGTGACGGCCTCGGAGGCGTCGGCGAGGAACTTCTTGGTCGTGTCGGACGCGCCCTTGAACGCGAAGCCGAGCACGATCGCCCAGAACAGAACGCCGAGATAGTTGGCCGAGACGATCGAGCCGATGGGGTTGGAGACAATGTTGTTGAGCAGGCCGGTGAAGATAGCGGCGAAGCTCTCGGGCGCGCTGTCGGAGGCGGCCTCAGTCAGCGTGATGGTCACGGGGAACAGGTAGCTCGCGATCACGGCGATGACGGCCGCCAGGAACGTGGAGACAAGGTAGAGCACGATGACGGTGCCGAACTGCTTGCCCAGCTTCTCCTTGGACTGGGCAAGGGCGCTGATGATGAGGACAAAGACCAGCAGCGGGGCGATGGCCTTCAGGGCACCGACAAACAGGGTGCCAAGGATGCCGATGCCGGGCGCGGTCACGGCGGCGTTGGGGATCAGCAGGGCGAGCGCCGCGCCGATGACCATGCCGATCACGATGCGCAGCACAAGGCTGACGCTGTTGTACGCTTTGACAAGTTTCATTCTTTTTTCTTCCTTTTTTCTGTTTGTTTTGCGTGAAGAGGCGCAAGAGACAGTGTAACAAGATGTGAACACAATGTCAACAGGGAAGCCGACCGGAATGCTGCTCTGTATCCGGATTTTGCGGGAGAATGCGCAGACGCAAAAGTCGGGGCGGTCATTGACCGCCCCGACTTGTTGTTGCTTTGGGGGTGTCCCCCCGATGCGCGCGTCAGATCTGCTCCTCGACGTCCTTGTCGTCGTGGTATGCGATGAGCGCGTTGTAGATCTTTTCGATGAGCTTCATGTCCGCGTTGGTCATGTATGCCAGAAACAGCAGACCAAAGAGTGCGGCGAGCACGATGAGCACGATCCAATACCAGGCCATATTCGTTCCTCCTTACCAGCTGAGTGTGTCTTCGTAATCCAACAGAGTGGGGTCAAGCGGCTTCTCGTTGAGCACCGTGACCATATACTGGCTGAATGCCTCGCGCATCTCGCGGCGCGAGACCGTGCGCGGATCCATGACGTCGTGCGGGATCCAGATGAGGTGGATGCCGCGCTCGCGCGCCTGATCCTCAAACAGGCCGTGCAGACCGCCGACGTTCTTGCACGATACGTGGTCGTACATGATGACGATGTTCGTGTGGAACTTCTCGCACATCTTCCAGCACTCGTCGAGCAGGTTGACATAGCCGCCGTTGGTGTGCGAGCGCATCATCATCTTCTCATAGCAGCGCACGAGATCGGCCAGCGCCTGCTCCTTGTCGCCGATGGTGATGGGCTGGTAGCTGAGCATGGCCTCCATGTCGTTGACGCAGGTGACACCCCAGCAGTGCTGCGTCCAGTAGGTAAAGTTGGTGTAATAGTGCGCGGGGCATGCCCAGACGAGGCAGCGGTATTTCGGCTGGGGCGCGTTGGCCGCCTTGTCCTGCTCGTAGCCCTTGAGCATCATCTTCGTGACGCGGCGGTCCGTCTTGAGCATGAACTTGTCCATGCAGGCTGCCGCCATGAACTCATATTCGCGCTGCAGTGCCAGCGCCGCACCGCAGACCTGTGGGTGCTCGGTGCAGTTGACGTCCCACTTCTCGATCATACAGCGCGAGCTCTCGTTGTACATTTCGGCGTTTTTCCAGAAGGCGTCCCAGTCCCATTTGACGCCGAACTGCTGCTCGAGAAATTCGATGCCCTTTTTCAGGTTCTTGACCGCATAGGTCTGCACTTCCGGTTCGTTGACACGCTGCGGCGGCGTGATCTGGAACGAGGGAAGCTCCTTGAAGTGCCGCGTGAGGATGTTTGTCTGCGAGATCGCGCCGTCGCACGGCATCGTGCCGGTGAAGTAGCACTTGCCGACGCGCGGATAGTCGTCCACCACGGCGCAGCCGCTCTCGGCGGCGGGTTCGGGGCAAACGTCTGCCGGCAGACCGAGGTGCTCCATGGCGTCGATGTAGAACATGCTGGCGTTCTGGTCGACCTCCGACGGCAGACCGATGGCGAACATGGCGATGTCGATCCACTTCACGGTGGGGAACCCCATCATGATCAGGTGCGGGGTCATCTCATCGAACATGACGGTGTTCTCGCGCAGCTTCGCCGCGTGCTTGCTGTTGGGGCGCAGGTTCTTGTCGCGTAGGATGATGTCACGCACGCCGAGGACGGAGTTATGCAGCACGGAGAAAAACTGGTTGTGTGCATAGCGCAGCTCCTTGCCGCGCAGCCCCATGGTGTGGCGGTCGACCATGTGCGCTGCGGTGAGATAGGACACCATCCAGCGGTAGCGCAGCATGGCCTTGACCATCAGGATCGGGTGACAGCCAAGCTTTGCGGCCATGAAGCCGTAGAGATACAGCCAGCGGAAGAAATCATAAAAGGTGTCTCGGAAGCCGCGCCATTCGCGGGCGCGGAAGGCGCGGTGCTCGGCGGAATAGAAGCGGCCGAGGCCCTTGCCGGTTTTGGGGTTGTAGGCCATGTCAGTTGTCCTCCTTTTGCGCTGAGCGCAGCTGCTTCATTTCCAGACTCTCCACAAAGGCCTGCACGCGCGTGCGCAGCTGGCCGCTCTGCCCTGCGATGTAGGGGCGGTCGATGGAGAGGATGTGGATGCCGTAATCACGCGGCATGACCTGGTTTGCGATCACGCGCTCATACGACCAGTAGGTGCAGAACTTCATCTGCTCGTAGATCGCGCCGTCGGCCTTGAAATCATGCACAAGCTGGGCGACGTGGTCGTTGCGGTACTGGACGCGGTGCAGCGCGCTCTGGCGTGGGCACTCGGTGTGCTGCAGGTACCAGCGGCACACCTGCGTGAGCGCATCCTCGCCGTCGGTGAGCACGATCTCCTGACGGCCGGGGAAGCTGCCGTAGCAGTAGCGGTCGGCGACCACCAGCGCGCCGCAGCTCTCGATGAGCCGGATCAGGTCCGGGTCGTCGATCTCGGAGCCGACGACGGCGACGCGCACACGGTAGTTTTTCTGCGTATCGACCTCGCGCGTCTTTACCTCGGCGAGCGTCTCGCGCAACAGCGGCAGGATCAGCCGCTTCGGGCAGACGTAGCTCACGAGCACGAGCACGGCGTATTCATAGCCCGTGATGGGCGGGTTATCCAGCTTGCGCGTCTCGCCGATCTCGGTGAGGATGCGGCAGACCTCGTTGTGCTCGCTGACCGCGGCGCGGATGGCGGCGTCCGAGGTGTCGACGCCGTAGTTTTCGCGCATGGGCTTGAGGATCTTGCGCGAGACCTGCTCACAGATGTGCTCGACGCAGTCCTCATCGTCGGAATACGGGATGTCGAGGTTGCAGTAGAAGAATTTGTCCTTGTCCGCACCCTGCGCGTGCATGATCTCCATGTTCTCGATGGCGCGGTTGTTGGCCTCGCACACGTCGACGCCCGCCATGGCGTGCAGGAAGCTGTAGTTGCCCTCGAGCGCGCGCTCGAGGATCGCGCGGGAAAACTCGCAGCTGTTGTTGGCCATGTAGTAGGTGGCCAGCTCCATGGACGTGGTGTGCGGCGCGCGCAGACGCACCGAGAAGCAGCTGCCCAGATTCAGCAGCACCTCCGGCGCGTGAAAGCAGGTATAGCCGATTGCCAGATCCCCTTCCGCCTCGGCCTGGCGGACAAGTTCGTTGTGCGCGTCGTCCAGCAGGCGCTCAAAGTACATCAAATGCTTCAGTTCCTTCATTGCGGCCCTTCTTTCTTTGGATTTCTATCTTCCTTCTCCGCTTGTGTCAGCATCGCTGACATAAGCGGGTATACACAAATCCCGATCGCTCGGGATCTGCTGTGTATGTGGTTATTTGCCACTGAGTGCGCGCACGAACATCTGGCTCAGGTGGCGCATCCGGCTGTCGTAATCAAGCGCGCTCGCGCTCGGCGAGCCGCCGATAGACAGGCGCTGCATGATGCCGAGGATCGCATCGTAGGAGTTGTAGTAGATCTCCCGCACGTCGACCTCCGGGCTGATCGAGCCGTCGGCAAGTCCCTTGCGGATCGCCTTGGCCATCGGGCCGCTGGAGGTCTCAAACGGCTCGGGCGGCTGGTTTTTGATCTCGTGGAGTCTGCCCGCGGCATGCAGCGTCAACTCCGCGTCGAGCGTGAAGCGCATGCCGTTCGGGTCGAGGCGGTAGAGCTGGGAATAGCAGACGAGGACGTTTTCCGCGTCCTGCAGGCCGGTCGTGCTGCTGTCGGATGCCGTGTGGGACATCCGGTCGATGCGCTCGAGGATGCGCTTCCAGTAGAGCAGGGACGCGGCCAGGACCAGATCGGCCTTGGTCTCAAAGTAGCGAAAGGCCGACCGCTCGGTGAGCCCGGAGCGCAGCGCGATATCTGCGACCTTGGTCTTTTCGATCCCGTTGGCCAGAAAACAGTCCAGCGCGACCTCCGTGACCAGCCGGATATTCTTTTCTCTCTGCTCCTCGTGCGGCAAGTGCGTTCGCCTCCTCTGCTCCTGTCAGTTACACTGACAGGAGCAGTGTACCGCGAAAAGCAGGGAATGTCAAGCCCTTAACAGAACGCACAGAAAATAAAAAATTACCGTTGTTGATATGGTATCAACAACGGTAATGAATTTGGTTGCGGAGACAGGATTTGAACCTGCGACCTCCGGGTTATGAGCCCGACGAGCTACCGAACTGCTCCACTCCGCGATATGAACTTGACCCTCAAGGCTCATATACTATAACATATGAGCCTTGGGTTGTCAAGTGTTATTTTTATCGCTCCGAAGCGGAAGATTCTTCCTCTTCTGCGGCGTCCAGTGTCTTGGCGGCCTCGGCGCGGCCATTTTGCAGCTTGAGCTCGGTGAGAATGTCCGCCAGCAGCTCGTCCGTGGTCGGCTTGACCGGGGCTTCCGGTTCGGGCTCCTTTTCTTTCTTGCGGTTGAAGCGGTTGATGATCTTCACCATCCAGAACACGACGAGCGAAATACACAGGAAGTTGATGATGGACATGATAAGATCGCCGATCGGGAACACGCCGATGTTCAGGCCGGAGAAGTCCAGCCCGCCGATGATGAGCGAGATGAGCGGATTGATGATATCGTTGACGAGCGCGGTGACGATGGCCGTGAACGCGCCGCCGACAACGACGCCGACGGCCAGGTCAATGACGTTGCCGCGTGAGATGAATACCTTGAATTCATCGAGCCAACCGGGCTTTTTCATGATGCTGCCTCCCCTGTTTTCTTTGTCGTTTCAGTGCTTGGGTACGAGGACTTCCGTGCCGCCCATGTACGAGCGCAGCACCTCGGGAATGACGACGCTGCCGTCGGGCTGCAGGTTGTTCTCGAGGAACGCGATGAGCATACGCGGCGGGGCGACGCAGGTGTTGTTGAGCGTGTGGGCGAGATAATTCTTGCCGTCCTTGCCCTTGATGCGGATGTGCAGGCGGCGGGCCTGCGCATCGCCGAGGTTCGAGCAGGAGCAGACCTCAAAGTACTTCTGCTGGCGCGGGCTCCAGGCCTCGATGTCACAGGACTTGACCTTCAGGTCGGCAAGGTCGCCGGAGCAGCACTCGAGCTGGCGCACCGGGATATCCAGGCTGCGGAAGAGCTCGACGGAGTAGCGCCAGAGCTTCTCGTACCAGTCCATGCTCTCCTCCGGGCGGCAGACGACGATCATCTCCTGCTTTTCAAACTGGTGGATGCGGTACACGCCGCGCTCCTCGATGCCGTGCGCGCCCTTTTCCTTGCGGAAGCAGGGCGAATAGGACGTCATCGTCTGCGGCAGCTGATCCTCGGTGAGGATCTGATCGATGTAGCGGCCGATCATGGAGTGCTCGCTCGTGCCGATCAGATAGAGGTCCTCGCCCTCGATCTTGTACATCATGGCGTCCATGTCCGTCTGGCTCATGACGCCCTCGACCACGTTGCCGTGGATCATGAACGGCGGGATGCAGTAAGTAAAGCCCTTGCCGATCATGAAATCGCGCGCGTAGGCCAGCACGGCCTCGTGCAGGCGGGCAATGTCGCCCATGAGATAGTAAAATCCGTTGCCGGAGACGCGGCGCGCGGCGTCGAGATCAATGCCGTCGAAGCGCTCCATGATCTCCGTGTGGTACGGGATCGGGAAATCCGGCACGACGGCCTCGCCGAAGCGCTGCACCTCCACGTTGCAGCTGTCGTCCGGGCCGAGCGGCACGCTGGGGTCGATGATCTGCGGGATGGTGAGCATGATCTTGTGGATCTTGGCCTCGAGTTCCTCCTCCTGCTTTTCAAGCTCGGCCAGACGCGCCGCCTGCGCCGTGACCTGTGCCTTGACGGCCTCGGCCTCTTCGAGCTTGGACGGGTCCTTTTTCGCTTGCCCCATGAGCATGCCGATCTTTTTCGACAGGCTGTTGCGCTCAGCGCGCAGATTCGACGCCTCGTTGATGGCGGCGCGGTTGGCCTTGTCAAGCTCGATCACTTCGTCGACGAGCGGGAGCTTGGCGTCCTGAAACTTTTTGCGGATGTTCTCCCGAACGAGATCGGGGTTTTCACGGATCAGTCGAATGTCAATCATGGTGTCTCTGTCTCCTCAATATTCTATGTGTATCAGTTTCTGCGGCCGATGGCCTCGAGCGCCTGCAGCAGCGCCTCGCGGTCGTCCGCGTCGTAGTATTCCAGTTCGATGCGCCCGGTCTTTCGGCCCTGCGTCATGCGCACCTTGCGGCCGAGCACCTGCTCGAGATGCCGCGCGCATTCGCCGAGATAATCCACACCGGCGGCCTTTTTTGCCGGTTTTTCCTGCGTATCCTTCAGTAATTGCGCGGCCAGCGCTTCCGCCCGGCGCACGGACAGGCCCTTTTCAATGACGGTTTTCGCCGCGGCAAGCTGCATTTCCGGGTCGCTGAGCGGCAGGAGCGCGCGCGCGTGCCCGGCGGAGAGCGTGCCGTCCTCGACGAGCTTCAGCACCGGCTCGGACAGCGCCAGCAGCCGCGTCGCGTTTGCGACGGCGGGGCGCGATTTGCCCACGCTCTGCGCCACATCGTCCTGCGTCATGCCGTAGACATCCTGCAGGGCGCGGTAGCCCTTCGCCTCTTCAATGGGATTCAGATCCTCACGCTGGAGGTTTTCGACCAGCGCCATCTCCATGGCGCGCTGCTCGTCCGCTGTCAGGATGCGCACCGGCACTTCCTTGAGCCCGGCCATGCGGCTGGCGCGCCAGCGGCGCTCGCCCGCGATGATCTGATAAAATCCGCCATCGAGCGGCCGGACCGTGATCGGCTGGATGAGCCCATACGTCCGGATGGATTCTGCGAGCATTTCCAGTGCCTCTGGGTCAAAGTGCTTGCGCGGCTGGTCGGCGCGCGGCTCGATCTTCTCGATCGGCAGCAGGTCGGGCGCGGTCTCCTCGCGCTCCGGCTGCGGGGCCGGATATTCCTCTCCGAAGAGCGCGCCGAGGCCCATGCCGAGCCCTTTCTTTCCGTCTTTACCCATATTCCACCTCCGCTGCGGCCGCCGCGGCCGCGGCCTCCGCCGCTTTTGCCGCCTTTTCCTCGCGCTTGATGAGCTCACCCGCCAGATGCAGGTACGCCCGCGCACCCTTCGACTCTTTGTCGTAGGCGATGGCGGGTTTGCGGTGGCTCGGCGCCTCGGACAGGCGCACGTTGCGCGGGATCATGGTCTTGTAGACCTTTTTGCCGAAGAATTTGCGCACCTCGTTCACGACCTGATCGGACAGCTTCGTGCGGCCGTCGTACATGGTCATGACGATGCCCTGCACCGTCAGTTCCGGATTCAGGCGCTTGTTGCACATTTTGATGCTGCGCATGAGGTCGGCAATGCCCTCGAGCGCGTAATATTCGCACTGCACCGGGATAAGTACGCTGTCGGCCGCGACGAGCGCGTTGATCGTCAGCAGCTCGAGCGACGGCGGACAGTCGATGAGGATGAAGTCGTAATCGTCCTGCACCGCGGCGAGCGCAGTTTTCATGATGTATTCCCGCTGCTCGGAGCTCACGAGCTCCACAGAGCAGCCGGAGAGATTCATATTTGCCGGCAGCACGTCGCCGTATTTCGTGCTGCGGATGCAGTCGGCTGCGGCTGCGCCGTTCATCAGCATGTCGTAGCAGTTGGGCGTCGCGGTTTTGTCCACGCCCATGCCGGAGGTGCTGTTGCCCTGTGGGTCGCAGTCGACGAGGAGCACGCGCCGCCCGCGCTTTTTGAGCGCGCAGGTCAGATTCACGCACGTGGTCGTCTTGCCGACTCCGCCTTTCTGGTTGGCGACGGCAATGATTTTGCCCATGGTTTGCCTCCTGAATCGTGTTTGCAGCTATTATAACAGCGTGCGGCCGCGTTTTCAACCGCTTGGAGGCGCTGCGGCAAATTTTTGTGATGTTTCACGTGAAACAATGCGAAATCCGGCGGGCGTGTTTCACGTGAAACATTGCCTCAGGACAGGAACATATCCACGTCGCCGATGGTCAGCCCGTCGTGCAGCGCGAGATTGATGCCGTAGCCGATGAGTTTGGCCGCATCACGCACTACGGTGTCGATATCGCGCGGTGTGACGAACATCTGCTCTGTGCGGGGGTCGTCCGAAAAGCCGCCGGCGTCAATGACGGTCGGCAGGCCGATGGCCGCGACCGGAATGCCGAGCGTGTCGCGGCTGAGACCGGCGCGGTCATTGCCGACGCCGCTGCCGGGCGTGATGCCGGTGTCCGTGAGCTGGACGGTGCGGCCGAGGCGGTCGAGCTCCGCGCAGGCGAGTGCGTCTACGGCGATGATGGCGTCCGGGCGTAGGTGGGCCGCGAGCGCGCGGATCATATCGGCGGATTCCACGCCCGTCGTGCCGAGCACGCCGGCCGCGAGCGCGGCCACGGGGCGGAACTGTCCGAAATGCTCCGGCAGCTGCTCGCGCAGGTGGCGCGTGACCATGACGCTATCGATCGCGTCCGGGCCGACGGCGTCGGGCGTGATCGCCCGGTTGCCGAGACCGACAACGAGCACGGAGGCGTCCGGCATCAGCGGCAGCACGCCGCGCAGCAGCTCAGCGAGCGTCTGCGCCGCGTTTTCAAACGCATCGTCCTCGCGCCGCAGCAGCGGGTCGAGCGCGAGGGTGTAGTAGTCGCCAATCGGTTTACATAATGCATTTTCGCCGGCGGCGTCGAGCACGTGCACCTCGGTCACGGAAAAGCCGCGGCGGTTCGTCTCCTCGGCGCGCACGCCGGGCAGTTCCGTGACGGCGGCTGCGCTGCGGTGGATGGCTTCGGCCTCGACGGCGAGGTCGGTGCGGGGAAAATTCGGCATAACAGACTCCTTTCTGACGCCACATCTTGTGGCTCACTGGAAGCGTTGCCACAAATGGATACATTTATAATGAAAATCGAAAAAAGTGCTTGCAATTTGAAGGGTTTGATGATATCATCAACACTTGCAGAACATTGCACGGTCATACCCATGACTGAATTTTATAGGAGGAGGTGGCGATTGAGAAATGCCGAACATCAAGTCCGCAATGAAGAGAGACGAAAAGTCCAAGCTGCAGAATCTGAAAAACAAGGCTGAGAAATCCGCCCTGAAGACCAACCTGAAGAAGTTTGATGCGGCTGTTGCCGAAGGCAACCGTGACGCAGCCGTCAGTACCTATAAAGTTGCTGTCCAGGCTGTTGACCGCGCGGCCGGCAAGGGCCTGATTCACAAGAACAACGCAGCGCACAAGAAGTCTGCGATGGCTCAGAAAATGAACGAGCTTGGCTGATCCACAGAATCTCGGGGGCATGGCAGTTTGCCATGCCCTTTTTGCTACCCCGACAGGAGGCTGATTATGAAAAAACGTATGATGCTGATCATCAACCCCATGGCCGGACGCAGCGGCTACAAGACCGGCTTCGGCGAGGTGATGAACATTCTCGACAGCGGCGGATACCTGACGACGGTGTACTTCACGCAGGGCCGCGGCGACGCGACCGTGTTTGCCGCGCAGCACGCGGCGGAGTATGACACCGTGGCCTGCATCGGCGGCGACGGCACGCTCAGCGAGGTCGTCTCGGGCCTGATGCAGGTGCCGAACCCGCCCCCGCTGGGCTATATCCCGATGGGCACGACGAACGATGTGGCCTCGACGCTCGGCCTGCCGAAAAACGCGACGGACGCGGCCCTGCGCATCGTGACCGGCACGCCGACGGCGTTTGATGTCGGCAGCTTCGGCGAGCAGAGCTTTTTCACCTACGTCGCGGCGTTCGGCGCGTTCACGGCCGTGAGTTATGAGACGCCGCAGAACGAAAAGCAGGCGCTCGGCCACCTGGCCTACGTGCTCGAGGCGATGGGCCGGCTCAACGCCATCGACCATTACTGCGCGCACGTGGAGTACGACGGCGGTACGGTCGACGGCGACTTCATCTTCGGCGGCGTGTCGAACTCGACCTCCGTGGCCGGCATGGTGCGCCTGCGCAAGGACCTTGTGAGTCTGGGCGACGGCCTGTTTGAGACGCTGCTCATCCGCCGTCCGAAGCAGTTCGGCGACCTGAGCCGCATCATCACGGGCGTGCTCAACCAGTATTACGACAACGAGAACGTCATCCTCGTGCAGTCGAAGAATCTGCGCTTCACATTTGAAGAGCCCGTGGCGTGGACGCGCGACGGTGAGGCCGGCGGCGTGACGACGGACGTGACGCTGCGCAACAACCACGCTGCGATCCACATCATCGCCTGACAGCGAATCTCTGAGCAAAACCGGCGGGAAATCCGCCGGTTTTGTGTTTGTGCGCGCAAGAAGCGGTTGAAAAAAACGCGCATTGTGCGTATAATAAGGAAGTTATCTCTCAAAATCCATCGGAAACGAGGCTGATGATATGAAAAGACAGCGCATCGCCGGCATCTATGCATCCCCGGAGACCTTCGGCGGCCAGACTCTGACCGTCTGCGGCTGGGCGCGCACGATCCGCGACATGAAGAATTTCGGCTTTATCGAGCTCAACGACGGCAGCTGCTTCAAGAGCCTGCAGGTTGTGCTCGAGCGCGGCAAGCTCGAAAATTACGACGAGGTCGCCCGCCAGAACGTCGGCGCGGCGTTCATCGTGCACGGCGAGCTCGTGCTCACGCCGGACGCCAAGCAGCCGTTTGAGCTCAAGGCCGACAGCGTCACGGTCGAGGGCGTGTCCGCGCCGGACTATCCGCTGCAGAAAAAGCGCCACAGCGTGGAGTTCCTGCGCACGATCCAGCATCTGCGTCCGCGCACGAACCTCTTCAGCGCGACGTTCCGCGTCCGCAGCGTGGCCGCGCAGGCGGTGCACACGTTCTTCCAGGACCGCGGCTTCGTCTACGTCCAGACCCCGATCATCACGGGCTCTGACTGTGAGGGCGCGGGCGAGATGTTCCGCGTCACGACGCTCGACCTCGACAATCTTCCGCGCACGGCGGACGGTAAGGTCGATTTCTCCAAGGACTTCTTCGGCAAGAGCACGAACCTGACCGTGTCCGGCCAGCTCAACGCCGAGAACTTCGCGCTCGCCTTTGGCGACGTGTACACCTTCGGCCCGACGTTCCGCGCCGAGAACTCCAACACCCAGCGCCACGCCGCCGAGTTCTGGATGATCGAGCCGGAGATGGCGTTTGCCGACCTCGACGACGATCTCGAGTGCATGGAGGCGATGGTGAAGTTCATCATCAACACCGTGCTCGAAAAGTGCCCGCAGGAGATGGAATTTTTCAATTCCTTCGTGGACAAGGGCCTGCTCGAGCGCCTGCGCAACGTGGTGGACAACGATTTCGGCCGCATCACGTATACCGACGCTGTGAAGCTGCTCAAAGACTCCGGCCACAAGTTCGACTACCCCGTTGAGTGGGGCATCGACCTGCAGACGGAGCACGAGCGCTACCTGACCGAGCAGGTGTTCAACAAGCCCGTGTTCGTCACGGATTATCCGAAGGAGATCAAGGCGTTTTACATGCGCATGAATGACGACGGCAAGACCGTCGCCGCGGCGGACTGCCTTGTGCCGGGCATCGGCGAGATCATCGGCGGCAGCCAGCGCGAGGAGCGGCTCGACCTGCTCACCAAGCGCATGCAGGAGCTTGGCCTGCGCGAGGAAGACTACTGGTGGTATCTTGATCTGCGCCGCTACGGCAGCTGCCGCCACGCCGGCTTCGGCCTCGGCTTTGAGCGCATGGTCATGTACCTGACCGGCGTGAGCAACATCCGCGATGTGGAGCTGCACCCGCGCACGGTCGGCAACGCGGACTTCTGATTTCGATTTGTGCATGAAGGATGCCCCCGGAAGCGATCTGCTTCCGGGGGCATTTTGCGGCCCAAACAGGCCCCCGCGGGTGCGGGGGCCTGCTGCATATGGGGTCAGTACGCCTCGATCTCCTGAATGGTCATGTCGCGGCCGGAGAGGGGCATGAGCTTTTTCCCGCCGCAGTCCGGGCAGGAGAGGTCCTCAACGTCGGCGACGAACTCCGCCCCGCAGTCGAGACAGCGGGCGCGGCCCGCCTCCGTCTCGACGCGCAGGGGCACGCCGTCATACTCCGTGCCGTCGGTCACGGCGACCCAGCAGTCGGTGAGAAAGCGCGGGACAACGCCCGAGAGCGTCCCGACGCGAACCGTGATGCTGCGCACGCCCTCGAGCGCCTGCTCGCGGGAGATATCGCGCACCATTTTGAGCATCGCGTCGCACAGTGCCAGCTCGTGCATTACTTGCTGACCGCCTTTTTCATGATGCTGCCCGCGCGCTTGACGACGCCCTCGGCGACCTTGATCGGCATGGTCTCATACGAGCCCGCGTGCCAGTCGCGCACCTTCTTGAGGTGGATGGCATCGAACTTGCACTTCGTGGTGCACAGGCCGCAGCCGATGCACAGGTAGCTGTCCACCTTCGTCGCGCCGCAGCCGAGGCAGCGGGCGCACTCCCTGCGCACCTGCTCTTCCGTGAACGTGACGCGCGCGTCGGAGAAGGTCTTGGCCTTGGCGGCGTTGTAGCCCGGCATCTGGCGGTGATCTTTATCGAAATCGGCCGTCTCGATGAGCACGTGCTCCTTGTCGAGCGCCTTGTAGACTCTGCGGTCGCGGCCGGCGGTGAGCGTCTGGCCGGGGTGCACGAAGCGGTGCAGGCTGATGGCGGCCTCCTTGCCGGCGGCAATGGCGTCGATGGCAAACTTCGGGCCGGTGTAGCAGTCGCCGCCGACGAAAATGTCCGGCTGCGCGGTCTGATAGGTCAGCGCGTCGGCCTCGGCCGTGCCCTTCTTCGTCGTCGTGAGCGCGCCGACGTCGAGCGTGCCCCAGTCGACCGTCTGGCCGATGGCGCCGATGACGGAATCGACCGCGAGCGTCTCGAATTCGCCCGTGCCGACGGGCTTGCGGCGGCCCTTCTCGTCCGGCTCGCCGAGCGCCATGCGCTCGGCCCGGATGCCCGTGACCTTGCCGTCCGTGCCGAGGATCTCGACCGGGGCGGTCAGGAAGCGGAACTGCACGCCCTCTTCCATCGCCTCTTTGACCTCCTCTGGGTCGGCGGGCAGCTCGGCTTCGCTGCGGCGGTAGAGCACGTACGTCTCGTCTGCGCCGAGGCGCACCGCGCTGCGGCAGACGTCCATGGCCACGTTGCCGCCGCCGATGACGGCACAGCGCTTGCCGATATGCGTCTCGTGGCCGAGGTTCACGGCGCGCAGGAAGTCCACGCCGCCGTAGACGCCCTCGAGCTCCTCGCCCGGGATGCGGAGCTTGGCCGACTTCTGCGCGCCGATGGCAACGTAGAAGCCCTTGTAGCCCTGCGCGCGCAGCTGCTCGATGGTGATGTCCCTGCCGACCTCGACGCCGCATTGGAACTCGACGCCCATCTCGCGCAGGATGTCGATCTCGGCGTTGAGCACGTCTTTTTCCAGCCGGAAGCTCGGGATGCCGAGCGTGAGCATGCCGCCGGGCACCGGGTTGCGGTCGAACACGGTCACGGGGTAGCCCTTGTTGGCGAGGTAGTAGGCACAGCTCATGCCGGCAGGGCCGGCGCCGATGACGGCGATCTTCTCCGTGTACGGGCGGCCGATCTGGTTGAGCAGCTTCGGCACGTAGCGCGTGGCCTCGTGCAGGTCATGGTCGGCGATAAAGCGCTTGACCTCGTCGATGGCGACGGCCTCGTCCACGCTGCCGCGGGTGCACTCGGCCTCGCAGCGCTTGTTGCAGATGCGGCCGCAGACGGCCGGGAACGGGTTTTCTTTCTTGATGAGCTCCAGCGCGTCCGTGTAGCGGCCCTGCGCGGCGAGCTTCAGGTAGCCCTGCACGGGGATGTGCGCCGGGCAGGCGGTTTTGCATGGGGCGGTGCCGGTGGGCACGACGTCCTCGTGGTCCTCGCGGTAGTTCGGGTCCCACGTGCGCTTCGGATGCAGGGTCTCGGAGAGCTTGACGTAGTCCGGCTTTTGCGTCAGGTCCTCGGTCGAGCAGAGCTTCTGGCCGAGCTTGAGCGCGTTGCCGGGGCAGGTCTCCACGCACTGGCCGCAGGCGACGCACTTGGCCTCGTCCACCTCGGCGACGTAGTTGGAGCGGATCGCGTCGCGCGCGCCGTACATCAGGCCCACGCGCAGGCCGAAGCAGGCGCAGGCGCAGCAGTTGCAGATGGCCGCGCTCTCGCCCGGCTCTTCGATGTTGACCATGTCGTGCATGAGGCCGTTTTCCTCGGCGCGCTTGATAATTTCGAGCGCCTGCTCGCGTGTGATCTCCTTGGCGCGGCCGGAGCGGATGTAGTGCTCGGCGCCCTTGCCCATCTGGATGCACATATCCTCGTCGAGGTGGCCGCAGCCGTCGCCGATGCTCGTGCGCGATGCGCGGCAGGAGCACGGGGACACGGAGAAGCGGTCGTACTTGTCCAGATAGTGCGAGATGCGCTCAAATTCGTTCACGCCGGGAATGCCCTCGAGCGCGCTCTCGACCGGGATGACGCGCATGAGGCCGTAGCCGTCGGGGATCATGGCGCCCATGTTCGCCGCGAGGTTGCGGGTGTATTCCTCGAACGCGCGGCCGACCTCCGGATGCGTGTCGAGCAGCTCCTTCTGGTTGACCATCATCTCGAGGATGCCGGGCGCGAAGATCTGCATGTAATACGTGTCCTCGCCGAGCGTCTCGTTGTGCGAGCGGCGGAAGATGCCGTAGTACACGAGGTTGTCGAGCAGAGGCTGCACCTCCTGCACGGTCTTGCCGACCTTCCTGGCCAGGTAGGCCGCGGTGCGCTCCTTGCGCAGGCCAGCCGCGATGGCGACATCCGCTTCCTCGTCGGTCAGGATGCCTGCCATGCAGTAGTATTCGGGCGCGTTTTCGTCGATCCTGGTCGTGATGCCGGTGACGCCCCCAATGATCTTCGCCAGCTTCACGATCTTCGGTCTGAGTTGTGCCATGGTCTCTCCTCCTTCATGTTGTTGCGCTGAGATTGTCACTACTATAACATATGCATGCGCGCAGGGAAACGAAATTTCCCATTTTCGGCGATATGCAACAAGCGTCGCGCAAATGTGCCGGAATCTGCGCAAAAAAGCAGGCCCTCGCGGGTGCGGGGGCCTGCTGCGGTGCGCGTGTCAGAACTTGACGAAGCCGGTGGTCGTGCCCATCGGGTAGCCGAGCGTCCACTCCTGCCTGCCGCACTGGGGGCAGACCTCGCCGCGGGCTTTGAGCTCGTCGATGAAAGCCTCGGCGCGCATGATGTACATATTCGTCTTGCGCACGTAGCGGCAGTGCCCGCAGAAGACCACATAGGTCGCAAAGCTGTCATACACGCCGCGGGCGCGGTTTTCCTTTTCCTCGGCGGTCAGCGGCCGGGGGTTGACATTATGATTGACTGCCATGGTTTGCTCCTCCCCTGTCAGATCTGGTGCTCGCGCTTGACGCTGTCATAGTGTTTGTTCAAAAACGGCACGACGACGGAGCGCATGAGCTTCATGTCGAGGTTATAGTAATAGATCACGAACAGCACGGCCAGCGCGCCGCCGGTGATGCCAAAAGCTCGGAACAGGAACTGCGCAAATTTGCATTTCATATCGGTGGACCTCCTTTACCAGCCCATGCTGTCGTCAAAGTCGAGCAGCGACGGATCGACCGGCTCCTCGTGCATGACGTTGATCATGTATTCGTTGACGGTGCGGCGCGCCTCGGCCGGCGAGACGATGCGGTGATCCATCAGCGAGTGCGGCATCCACACCGTGTGGAAGCGCTCGTCGTGCTTGCGGATCTCCTCCTCGATCAGACCCTGCGCACCGGCCATGCCCTTGCAGCCGATGTCGTCGTACATGATGATCATGTCGCAGTTGAACTTCTCCGCCGTCTCCCACATCTGCATCAGGTGGCGGTTGCCGCCGACGGTGTGTGTGCGCATCGGGGTGCGGGCGTGCCAGTCGGCCACGTCGCTCATCATGATGTCGCGGTCCTCGGTGTCGACGATGTTGTGGCCGGTGAGCGAGTCCATGTTGATCAGGCACAGGATGCCCCAGCAGTTATACAGCCACTGCACGCCGTGTGCGTAATACGTCGAGCCGCAGCTCCAGGCGATGGCGCGGTGGCGCGTGAGCGGGAAGGTGTTGATGTTCTTGCGCACGCATTTATCAAAGATGCGCATGAGCTTGTGCGAGGCCTTGAGGAAGTACTCGTTGCCGCCCTGCTGGTAGAAGTAGATGCGAAACAGCCCCTGGCACACGGGGTTGAGCGCGCCGTTGTTCGTCTTGGCATAGACGTCCCAGCGCTCGGTCTCCTCGCGGTTGAACTGGTTGGTGTTTTCGATGTGCTGGATGAACGTGTCCCAGTTGAACGGCTGGTGGAACTGCTCTTCGAGGAAGTGGATGGCGTCGTACACCTCGTGCACGCCGAGCTCCTTGCAGGTCGGGTCGTCATACATGAGCGGAGTCGTGAACGGGTGCACGGCCTTCTTGCCGTCGCTCGAGAGCGCGCGGTACATGGCGACGTTGTCCATCATGTTCGCGTCGCAGGGGTTGTTCGTCGTGAGCCAGCAGTTGCCGATGTCGGGGTACTCGCCCTCGACGGCGACGCCGGTCTCCACGAGCGGCAGCGTGCACATATCGCCCGGGATGCCGCAGCTGACAGCCTGGTCGACGTAGTACGAGCCGAGGTTCTTGTTCAGGATCGGCACCATGAATGCCGCGTGCTGCTGGATGTTGATGCCGTAGTAGCCGGGGAAGCCGTAGATGATGTGCTTCGGCAGCGTGTAGTCAAAGGCGATCGTGCGCTCGGTCCACTTGTTCTCGCCGAAGCGGCGGTCGGCGCGGATCTCGCGCCAGAGCGTCGTGATGGAGTCGGACACCATGCAGTCGATGGCCGTCAGGTCGGCGCGCAGGACCATGCCGCGGTCGCCCTCGATCCATTTGTCGACCATCATCGGCGTGGCCAGATACGCGCTCAGCCAGCGATACTTCCAGAAGGCGCGGATCATGCGCACCGGGTCGCGGCCGATGAGCCCGGCCATCTTGCCCCAGGTCTGCAGCCAGCGGGCGAAGGCATAGGCCGTGTCCTTCACGCCGCGCCACTCGCGGTGGAAGTAGAAGTTCGTGCCCTCGATGTACAGGTCGCCAAGATAATGGCACTCGTTGTCACCCCGCAGGAAGTGGCCGAGCGTGCCGTATTCTTCTTTGAGCGTGCGTTTGCGTTTCCACATAGCTGAACCCCTCCCTTATTGCTGCGCCTGGATCTTTTTGATCTCCAGCGACTCGATGAACGCCTGGAACCGGGTGCGCAGCTGGCCGGAGGCGGCGCTCGTGTAATCCTTCTCGATCTGGCACACGGGGATGCTGCGCGGCAGCTCATAGCCCTCGTAGAACCACATGCCGTCCTGCGCGCGCTCGTAGCCCCAGTATTCGCAGAACTTCATGTTCTCGACGATGATGCCGTCGGCGCGGTATTTCTCCGCGAGATCGAAGATGTATTTCTTGCGCGCGATGATGTTCTCGGGGCCCATGGCGCGCGGGCACTGGTTGCGCCACATATAGTAGTCGGCGATGGACTGCAAAACGTCCTTGCCCTCCTCGAGCGGGATCTCCTCGCGGCCGGGCATCGAGCCGAAGCAGTAGCGGTCGGCCACGACCATGCCGCCGGCCATCTCGAGCATTTTCGTGAACTCGGGGTCGTCGATCTCGCTGCCGGCGATGAGGATGCGCGCGCGGTACCACGGCTTCGGGTCGGGCTGGCGTTCGCGCAGCTCCTGCAGCGTCTCGCGCAGGTACGGCAGGATGAGGTCCTTCGGGCACGTGAGCGTGCACAGCTGGATGACGTGGAACTCATACCCCGTGATGACCGGGTTGTCCGCCATGCGCATGGCGTTCATCTCCGTGATGATGCGGCACACTTCGTTGAACTGCTCGACGGCCTTGCGCAGCTTTTCCTCCGAGAAGTCCACGCCGTAGACCTTTTCGAGCGGCTGGATGATCTTCTGCTCGATCTGGCGGCGGTAGTAGCCCGCGTGCCACTCGGTCTTGCGCAGCGGCATGTCGAGATACGTGCAGAAGAACTTGTCGTTCGGGATCAGCTCGCAGTATTCAAAATACTGCTCCATGCGGTTCATCGTCGTGCAGCACTCCTGCCCGATGAGCGCGGAGATAAAGTTGTAGCCGCCCTCAAACGCACGCTCGAGGATGCTCTTGGAGTACGGGCACGAGCGGTTGGTCATGTAGTAGGTGGCCATGTCGGGGTTCGTGCAGTTCGGCGCGCGCAGGCGCACGCCAAAGCAGTTGTCCGTGTCCAGCAAAACCTCCGGTATGTACGAACAGTTCCATGCCAGCGCCAGCCGCCCATCCTTGCAGGCGTCCTGAACCAGGTCGTTGTTTGCCTGCTGCAGCAGGTTCTCAAAATAGATCAGATGCTTCAGGTCTCTCATTCGCGCATTCCCTCCTTCGATGCACAAATTCCGCGCCAACGATGAAAATTCGACATTTTGCACAAGCGCAGAACGTTAACACGCATTTATTATAGAACTTTGCCTGAATCATGTCAATATGTGTAACAAGTGATTATTAACGGACATTTCGCTTTTTTCTGCCTGAAAAGCGGAAAAGCTGCAGGAAAGCGCTTGCCAAAAGCAAGACAAAGTGATAACATAAATTTATATGTGCAAAAAAATCGCCGGGAAAACCGGCGTTTTTCAATGAAAAAACAACGCGGCACGCCCGCAGAAGCCGAAGCTTCTGCGGGCGTGTTTTTTGTTCGGCGAAAAAACGGAGCCGATCTGTGCCGCGAAAACGGAAAATTCGTCCGGCGCGCATATCCGCACGCAAATCCGCCGACAATAACCGGGAAGCAAATCCCGTAAACTGCGGCTTTGGAGGAATGGATATGTACAAAAAAGATTTTATTGACACCAACGATTTCACAAAACAGGAACTGCTGGACATCATCGACCTGTCGCTCGCCATCAAGCGCGCCATCCGCCGGGGTTATTATCCCCCGCTGATGAAAGATATGAACCTCGGCATGATCTTCCAGCAGTCGAGCACCCGCACGCGCGTGTCGTTCGAGACGGCCATGAGCCAGCTCGGCGGTCACGCGCAGTATCTCGGCCCTGGCATGATCCAGCTCGGCGGCCACGAGACCATCGGCGACACGGGCAAGGTGCTCTCGCGCCTGGTCGACGTGGTCATGGCCCGCGTCATCGAGCACAAGACCATCGTGGAGCTTGCCGATGCGTGCACGATCCCGGTCATCAACGGCATGAGCGACTATAACCACCCCACGCAGGAGATCGGCGACCTGTGCACCATCAAGGAAAACCTGCCCGAGGGCAAGCGGCTGGAGGACTGCAAGGTCGTCTTCGTCGGCGACGGAACGCAGGTGTGCGCGTCCCTCGGCTTCATCACCACGAAGCTCGGCATGCACTTTGTGCACTACGGCCCGGAGGGCCACCAGCTGAACGCCGACCACAAGCGCATTCTGGAGGCCAACTGCAAGCTTTCCGGCGGCAGCTGGGCCGTTACGGACGAGCGCGACGCCGTGCGCGGCGCGGACTTTATCTATACTGACGTCTGGTACGGCCTGTATGAAAACGAGATGCCGAAGGAAGAGCGCGTGCGCGTCTTTGCCGACTACCAGGTCAACCGCGAGCTCATGCAGCTCGGCGCGCTCGGCTGCAAGTTCCTGCACTGTCTGCCCGCTACGCGCGGCGAGGACGTGACCGACGAGGTCGCCGACTCCGCCGCCTCCCTCTGCTGGGAGCAGGCCGGCAACCGCCTGACGGCCATGCGCGGCCTGCTGGTGTATTTCACGCGCTGCCGCCGCGTCCCGACGGAGCTGGAGCTCGCCGCGGCGCAGGAGGAGCTCGACACCTTCCTCGACGCGCGGCTCGGCGGCTGCTGACCGGCTGCCAAAGGAGCAGACACCATGGAAGAACGAAAAAAATTCCGCCTTGCGGACGTCGTCCTCTCGGTCATCTGCGTCGTGTTCGTGGCGGAGGCGGCGGCGCCCGTCGCCTCCATCGGCAACAGCCAGTATTTCTGGTGGGTGTTCATGATGATCGCCTTCCTGCTGCCGTACGGCATGATCTCGTCCGAGCTCGGCACGACGTATACCGGCGACGGCGGGCTCTATGACTGGATCAACAAGGCGTTCCCGCGCTCGAAGTGGGGCGCGCGCGCCTCGTGGTACTACTGGATCAACTTTCCGCTGTGGATGGCCTCACTCGCCGTCGTGTGCCCGGAGCTGCTCGGCGTGCTCACAGGTCTGCAGTTCGGGTGGCTGGCAAAGCTGCTCATCGAGCTCGCCTTCATCTGGATCGTCACGTGGATCGCATTTTACCCCGTGTGCGACAGCATCCTCATCCTCAACATCAGCGCCGCCATCAAAATGATCCTCGCGCTGACGGTCGGCGTGCTCGGCATCGTCTACGTCGTGAAAAACGGCTTTGTCAACGACATGGCCTTCCGCACGTTCCTGCCGGGGTTTGACCTGCACAGCCTGTCATATATCTCGGTCATCATCTTCAACTTCCTGGGCTTCGAGGTCGTGTGCACGTATGCCGACAATATGCGCGACCCCAAGCGCCAGATCCCGCAGGCCGTCGTCACCGGCGGCATCGTCATCGCGCTCATCTACCTGTTTTCGGCCTTCGGCATCGGCGCGGCCATCCCCACGCACGAGATCAGCGAGGACTCGGGCCTCATCGACGCCGTCTCGCTCATGACCGGCCGCACGAGCGGCTGGTTCGTCGGCGCGGTGGCGCTGCTGTTTCTCGTCACGCTGTTCGGCAACATGATCTCGTGGTCCATGGGCGTGAACTCCACGGCGGCCTACGCCGCCGAAAACGGCGACATGCCCGCGATCTTTGCAAAGCGCTGGGCGAAAAACGACATGCCCATCGGTTCCGCGCTCACGAGCGGCATCGTGGCGAGCGTCGTGTGCATCCTCGGCATCATCATCGAGCTGCTCTCGCCGGATTCGTCCCTGTTCTGGAGCTTTTTTGCGCTCAACCTCGTCATGCTCCTGCTGAGCTATGCGCCCGTGTTCCCGGCGTTTTTGCGCCTGCGGGAGATCGACCCCGATTCCGAGCGGCCGTTTCGCGTGCCGGGCGGGCACGGGATGCTGCGCGTGCTGGCCTATGTGCCCATGGCGCTCATCCTCATCTCGATCTTCTTCACGGCGGTGCCGCTGTCATTCGACAGTGAGACGCTCTCCGGCTATCTGCCGATCACCGTTGGGTCGATCCTTAGCATCGTCATCGGCGAAATTCTCATCGCGGCGCGTGCGCGCCGGCATCATTCTTAGGAGGAACCACTATGGCAAAACGAATCACCGGCTCCACGCCGAAGCTCGACGGCTACCGGATGCCTGCGGAGTTTGAGCCGCAGGCCGGCGTCTGGATGCTCTGGCCGGAGCGCAACGACAACTGGCGCGACGGCGCCAAGCCCGCGCAGAAAGCCTTTCTGGACGTGGCCACGGCCATTTTGCAGTTTGAACCCGTGACGGTCTGCGTCTCCCCGGCGCAGTACCAGAATGCGCGCGAGCGCCTGCCGCGCGCCGTGCGCGTCGTCGAGATGGCGAGCAACGACGCCTGGATCCGCGACTGCGGGCCGACGTTTCTCGTCAACGACAACGGCGGCGTGCGCGCCGTGGACTGGACGTTCAACGCCTGGGGCGGGCTGGTCGACGGGCTCTATTTCCCGTGGGATCTCGACGATCAGGTCGCGCAGAAGGTCTGCGAGATCGAGCGCGTCGATTCCTACCGCACCGATGGCTTCGTGCTCGAGGGCGGCTCCATCCACGTCGACGGCGAGGGCACCGTGCTCACGACCGAGATGTGCCTGCTGTCCGAGGGGCGAAACCCCGACATGGACCGCGGCGCGATCGAGCGCATGCTCTGCGACTATCTCGGCTGCGAGAAGGTGCTCTGGCTGCGCGACGGCATCGACCCCGAGGAGACCAACGGCCACATCGACGACGTGGCCTGCTTCATCCGCCCGGGCGAGGTCGCCTGCATCTGGACGGACGACCCGCAAAACCCGTTCTATCAGCCGGCGCGCGACGCCTACGACACGCTCTCGCAGGCGACGGACGCCAAGGGCCGCAAACTGAAGGTGCACAAGCTCTGCCTGACGCAGCAGCCATGCCTGCTGCAGGGCGCGGCGACGATCGACGCCGTGGAGGGCACGATCCCGCGCGAGGACGGCGAGGTCGCCATCGCGTCGTATATGAACTTCCTCATCGTCAACGGCGGCGTCATCCTGCCGCAGTACGGCGACGCGAACGACGCGCTCGCCGTGCAGCAGGTGCAGGCCATGTTCCCCGACCGCCGCGTGGTCGGCGTGCAGACGCGCGAGGTCGCGTTCGGCGGCGGGAACATCCACTGCATCACGCAGCAGCAGCCCGCGCCGCAGCACAGGTGACGCCATGGCCAGAATCGTCATTGCCCTCGGCGGCAACGCGCTCGGCAGCACGCCGGCGGAGCAGCGCGACCGCGTGGCCGCCGCGTGCCCGGCGCTCGTCGGGCTCATCCATCAGGGCCACGAGATCATCATCAGCCACGGCAACGGCCCGCAGGTCGGCATGATCCAGGCGGCGTTCGACACCGCCGCGAAAACGAACCCCAAGGTCGCGCCCATGCCGCTGCCGGAGTGCACGGCCATGAGCCAGGGCTATATCGGCTACCACCTGCAGCAGGGCATGCGCCGCACGCTGCGCGCCAATGGTATGCCCTGGCAGGTGGCGACGGTCGTCACGCAGGTCGTCGTCGACCCGGACGACCCTGCGTTCGGCGAGCCGACAAAGCCCATCGGCGCGTTTTACGACGAGGCCGCCGCGCAGCAGATGATGCGTGACGATCCGTCCCTGCGCATGCGGGAGGACTCCGGCCGCGGCTGGCGGCGCGTCGTCGCCTCGCCGAAGCCGGTGGATATTGCCGAGCGGCGCTCGATTCTGAACCTGCTCGACAGTGAGTATATCGTCATCGCCTGCGGCGGCGGCGGTGTGCCCGTCGTGCGCGACGCGCACGGGGACTACTACGGCGTGGACGCCGTCATCGACAAGGACTTTGCCTCCGCGTGCCTGGCCGAAGCCGTCGGCGCGGACTATCTGTTCATCCTCACGGCGGTCGACCACGTCTGCCTGAACTTCGGCACGCCGGAGCAGCGGGCGCTCGACGAGCTGCACGTGGATGAGGCGGAGACTTACCTGCGCGCCGGGCAGTTCGGCGCCGGCTCCATGCAGCCGAAGGTGGCCGCGGCCGTGCAGTTCGTGCGCAGCGGCTGGCGGCGGCGCGCCGTTATTGCCTCGCTCGAGCAGGCCCCGGCCGCCATGCGCGGCGAGAGCGGCACACGCATCGTGCCGTAAAGGCAAACAGAAACCCGGCCTTTCCCAGTGCGGGAAAGGCCGGGTTTTCTCAGCCGGGCAGCTCCAGGATCGCCATCTCGATGAAGGCGCTCGTGAGCTTTTGCACCATCTGATCCTCCGTCTCCGTCTTGCCGTGCTCGACCCAGACGGTCAGCACGCCGATCATGGACGATGTGATGATGGCGACGAAATAATCAAACCGCGCGGGATCGCCTGCCATCGGCTGCAGTGCCTGGATCAGGCCGGAGCTGCGGCGCAGACTGTCGAACAAAATGTCCGTCCGGTGGATCTGCACGAGCGCCTCGAGCACCGCACTGTTGCGAAACCAGTACTGAAATACCGCCTTGGCCAGACTGCCGCGCTGCTCGGGCGGCAGGGCGTTGTACTCGCTGAACACGGCCTGAAACCCGCGGTCGCACAGCAGCGCCAGCACGTCCTCGAGGCAGTCGAAGTTGCGGTAAAACGTTGAGCGGCTCACCGTCGAGGCGCGCTGCACGTCCGTGATCGTGATGCGCGCGAACGGTTTTTCTTTCATGCAGGCCAAAAGGCCCGCGCAAATAAGCTCCGTAGACGCCCGCGCGCGTTTGTCGTTCTTGATATGGTACATTTTGGCCTCCAGCGTTCTATATTTTACGGTACTATTGTATCGCAAAAAAGTTTGATGTACAATAGGGACGATCAAAATTTAAGGGAGTGTTTCACATGAGCGAAAATGTGATCTTCTGCTACTCTGGCACCGGCAACTGTCTCGACATGGCGAAAACCATCGCCCGGGAGCTGGGCGACACGGACATCATCCTTATGCGCAAAGAGCCCGCGGTCACGGACGTGCGTGACGCCAAGCGCGTCGGCTTCGTCTTCCCGTGCTACGGCGGCGGTCTGCCCGGCGGCGTGGAGGAGTCGCTGCGCAAGATCCAGGTCGGCCTCACGGCGTATACGTTCGGCGTCTGCCAGTACGCGGGCTACATGGGCTCCGGCCTGTACAAGCTCAACAGCATCATCCCCCTGCGCTACTGGACGGCCGTGTCGCACCAGTGCACGTGCATCTGGCTGCTGCCGCACAGCGTGATGCTGCCGCCGGTGACGCCCGCCATGGCGCAGCGCCGCGCGGACAAAAAGGCAAAGCAGATCGCGCAGGATGTTCTTGCCCGGGCGGTCTCGCCCAAGGCCCCGCCGAAAAAGCCCGTCAACCAGCTCGAGAGCAGCGTCTGGCCGAAGATCGTGGCCGGCAAGGCGCAGAAGTTCGCCGTCAGCGATGCGTGCGTCGCCTGCGGTCAGTGCGCCCGGCTCTGCCCGCGCGGCAACATCCGCATCGAGGGCGGCCGCGCCGTCATCGGCGGCAACTGCATCCAGTGCCTGAGCTGCCTGCAGTACTGCCCGCAGCAGGCCATCTCGATCGGCAGGATCACCGACCGCCGCGAGCACTATCACAACCCCAACGTGACCGCCGCGGAGCTGACCGAGCCGGTCATCCATATCGACTGAGACGTTTTTTCTACATAACACAGCAGCCCGCCCGCCGGAACTCCGGCGGGCGGGCTTTCCGCTTGAGCGAATGCTCAGACGTGTACGATGTAGTTTTCCTTGCGCGGGGCGGCCTCCGGTGCAGGGCCGGCGGCATAGCCGAGCGCGATCGCGCCGACGCCGCGCAGCGTCTCCGGCAGGCCCCAGTCGCGCAGCAGCGCCTTGCCGTCCGGGCTGTCAAAGATCTCGCGCTCGCGGTTGACCCACACGGTGCCGAGCCCCTCGGCGTGCGCGGCCAGCATGAGGTTTTCGAGCACACAGCTGCCGTCGGCCAGATAATTTGCGCGCTCTCCGTCGCCGAGCACGACCACGATCACCGGCGCGCCGTAGTAGGGGTCGACGTCCCTGCCGATCACGGCGGCGTTGAGCTTTGTCAGACGGTCGCGGTAAGCTTTCGTCTCCACGGCGACGATCGTCGCCGACTGCTCGCCCATGGCCGACGGGGCGTAGGTGCCGGCCTCGAGCACGCGCGCGAGTGTGTCTGCGGGCACGGCGTCCGGCTTGTAGGCGCGGATACTCCGCCGGGTCTTTATGAGTGTCAGAAAATCGTTTTTCATCGGATAGCCTCCTTAATATATTTATTTAAAAATGTTTGAAATAAGCATACCACATTTTTCGCCGATGTGCTATAATATTCAATTGACTCTAACCATTGGTTTTTTGCTTTTGACTACCTGCCGGCGCGCGAAAGGAGTTTCTCAGGCCATGCAGAAGATCGCAGCTTTCATCGTCAAAAAACGCAGGCTATTGCTTGTCGTCATGCTGGCTCTGGCGGTGGTCTGCGCGGCGCTGATGCCCTTCGTCGGCATCAACACCGACATGACCAAGTACCTGCCGGACAGCTCGCAGATGAAGATCGGCATGGACCGCATGAACGAGGCCTTCCCCGACGTGACGGAGACGTACACCATCCGCGTCATGTTCCGCGGGCTGGATGCGCGCGACAAGCTCGCCATCCGCGAGCAGCTGGCGGAGATCCCGAATGTGGACAGCGTGGCCTACGAGCCGGACAGCGACGACTATAACCGCGGCGACGCCACGCTCTACAAGCTCACCACGCAGTATGACTACAAGTCCGACGAGGAGGCGCAGATCGAGCGCGACGTGGCCGACCGCTTTGACGGCTACGATGTGTCCGTGCGCAGCGACGACACCTCGACACCGGACATCCCGCCGATCGTGTTCATCCTCTCGATCGTGCTTGTGACGACGATCCTGCTCATCGCCTGCCCGTCGTACTTCGAGCCGGTGCTGTTTCTCATCACGATCGGCATCGCCGTGCTCATCAACCAGGGCACGAATATCTTCCTCGGCGAGACGTCGGACGTCACGGCGAGCATCTCGGCCATTTTGCAGCTCGCGCTCTCGATGGACTATTCCATCATCCTCATGAATCGCTACCGGCAGGAGCTGCAGGCCGATCCCGACCGCGAGGCCGCCATGACGCGCGCGCTCACGGCGGCGTTCGGCTCGATCACCGGCAGCTCGGTCACGACGATCGTGGGATTGCTGATGCTGGTGTTCATGCGCTTCAAGATCGGCATGGATCTCGGCATCGTGCTGGCCAAGGGCGTGCTGTGCAGCCTGCTGTGCGTGTTCACGGTGCTGCCCGGCCTGATTTTGTGGGCGGATAAGCTCGTGCGTAAGACGACGAAAAAGCCGCGCGCGCCCAAGCGCGAGCGCCGGAGCGTGCTCGCGGCGCTCGGCCGCTTCAGCTACCGGTGGCGCGGCGCAATCGCAGCGGCGTTCGTGCTGCTGTTCGCGGGTACGTATATCCTGCAGCTGTCGACCCAGATCGCCTACACGCTCACGGACACCGACCCGGTCGCGGAGGTGTTCCCGCCGGACAACCCCATCGTCGTGCTGTACAACAACGCCGACGAGGACGCCGTGGCCGCGCTGGCGGACCGGCTCGAGGCCGACCCGAACGTCAAGAGCGCCATGGCCTACTCCACCACGCTCGGCAGGCAGTACACCGCCGCGCAGATGGCCGATGTCGTCGGCGCGCTCGACGCCAGCATCCCGGTCAGCGCCGATATGCTGGGCATGATCTATTACGATGCCCACAGCGGCGGCCGCGCCGTGACCATCCCGGCCGGGCAGTTTCTGCGCTTTGTTACCGACCACGTGGCAAATAATGCCGCCTTCGCGCCGTATCTCGACGCGGGCATGACGGCCAATCTTCAGACACTGCAAAAGTTCACCGACCCTGCCGCGCTCACGCAGCAGCGGACGGCGGAGTCGCTGGCGGACTTTCTCGGCATGGACGCGGCGGACGCCAAACAGCTGCTGCTCTACTACTACACGCAGCACGGCGATGCGAGCACCGGCGGTATGACCCTGCCCGCCTTCTCCGACTTCCTCGTCAACGAAGTGCTCACCGACTCCACCTTGGCCGACATGGTCGACGCCTCGGCGCGCGAACAGGCGGCCACGCTGCAGACGTTCACGGACGTGAGCGCCATGACCACGCCGCGCGGCTGCGACGAGATCGCGCAGATGCTCGGCATGGACGAGGATACCGTCCGGCTGCTGTTCGTGGCATACCACACGCTCAACGGCGACCTGCTCACGGGCGATTGGAACGTTTCGATGCAGACCCTGGTCAACTTCCTCGCCGAGCACAGCGCCCTGCTCGATGATGCGCAGGCGCAGCAGATCACGATGCTCAGCCGGATCATCAACGGCTCGGTCGACGGCACGAGCTACTCGGCGGCGGAGCTTTCCGACCTCCTCGGCATGGACGCCGGGCAGGTGCGCCAACTCTACCTGCTCTACACCAGCCGCCACGGCGACACGAGCGGCTGGACGCTCTCGGTGCAGCAATTTGTGGATTTCCTGTGCCAGGAGGTGCTGCCGGACGCGCGCTTTGCCGACCAGCTCAGCGGCGTGGATACCAGCCAGCTCCAGTCGGCGCGCACGGTCATCGACGCGGTCGCCTCCGGCCGGAGCTATACGGCGGCGGAACTGGCAAACCTGTTTCAGGGCCTGTCCAGCAAGATGGACCGCGGCACGATGGAGCTGCTGTTTCTCTACTATGCCAGCGTGTACAGCAGCGATGCCTCGTGGACGATGTCCATGCAGGAGCTGTTTGACTACCTGCAGAACGATCTGCTCACGGACGCGCGCTTTGCGTCCTTCCTGACCGACGACATGCGCGCGCAGATCACCGACGCGCAGACGATGCTCACCGACGCCGTCACGCAGCTGCGCGGCAGCAACTACTCCCGCCTCGTGCTCACGACGACGCTGCCGGGCGAGTCGGACGAGACGAGCGCGTTCATCGCGCAGCTCATGCAGGATCTCGACGCCGTCACGACCGGGGACTATTACCTCATCGGCAACAGCGCCATGGTCTACGAGATGGAAAACAGCTTTGACAGCGAGCTGCTGCTCATCACGCTCCTGACGGCGGCGTCGATCTTCCTTGTCGTCGTGTTCACGTTCCGCTCGCTCGTCATTCCGGCGCTGCTCGTGCTGATCGTGCAGTGCGGCGTGTTCATCACCGTCACGGTCGTCGGATTGCAGGGGCTGGAGATTTACTACCTTGCGCTGCTGATCGTCGAGTGCATCCTCATGGGTGCGACGATCGACTACGGCATCCTCTACACGAGCTATTACCGCGAGATGCGCGAGAGCATGTCCGTGCGCGACGCGCTCATCGCCGCCTACCGCGGCAGCATCCACACGGTGCTCACCTCCGGCTCGATCATGGTGCTCGTCACGGCGGTCGTCGGGAAATTTTTCGGCAACCCGACCATCGAGCAGATCTGCCGCACGATTTCCATCGGCGCGTTCTCGGCCATCATCCTCATCCTGCTGTTTCTGCCCGGCATGCTCGCCCTGCTCGACCGCTGGGTGCTGCCGCGCGACCTGCGCCGCCGGCTGTATCCGCCGAAGGCGCCCAAGGCCCCGAAAGCGCCAAAACCGCCCAAGGCGGCGCGGGCGTCCTGGCCGTAACCAAACAGATGCACAGAAAAAACAAGGCGGCGTACCGATTATGGTACGCCGCCTTTCCGCGTGTTCAAAAAGCCTCGCAGCGTTTGCCGCCCGCAGGCGGCAAAACATTGCAAGCCTTTTGCTTTCAAAAGTGCAGCACTTCGATCAGCAGCAGCCAGGCCAGACCGTCTTCATACTGCTTCCGACGTGAAGGAATTCCACAGGTGCTCAAAGACGGTGGTCATCTCCGCTGTCAGCGCGTCCGGGTCGAGGTTCGGCTCGGTCAGATAGCGCTTGAGGTTCTGGATGAGCCCGCCGACGGTGAACGTCGCCAACGTGTCGGCAAGTTCCGGGCTGTCCGTCACGGCGCCGCAGTAGGCGCGCACGCGCCGGCTGGAACAAGTACGTAGACCAAATTGGAGTGACCCTCTACGCCGCAGTAGGCGCGCACGCGCCGGCTGGAACTGGCGAAGATGTGCTCGCTGATGATCTCGAAGATGATCGGCAGCGACTTGCTGCGCAGGCCCATGCGGATGAGCGCCGGGCGCTCGTCTATAAAGGCGATGAGCGCGCGCCACGAGCGCTGGAAATGCTCAACGGGCGAGTCGGTCGCGGCGTCGGCCTCGCTCTCGATCTGCCACTGGATCTCGTTGAGGTAAAAGCGCAGGAAGTCGTACTTATCTTCAAAATGCGAGTAGAACGTCGGGCGGCGGATGAGCGCCCGGGCGCACAGCTCATTGACCGTGATGTCGTCAAACGTCTCCTCGGCCATCAGCGCCTCGAACGCCGCCATGAGCGCACGATAGGTTTTCTGCACGCGCAGATCTTTCTTTTTTTCCATGATGCCGCACTCCTTTACGCCCATCGTATCATATCGAACAAACGACACGAGCGGAACAAACGATAAATATCTTACACTTTCACGATAGCTGACATTTGTAATTTATCATTTTTCAGCTTATCTTTCTGTTATCAAAAAGTCAACCCCTGCGTTTTTGCCGGGGTAAGGAGTGGTGATCCCATTATGAATCAGAAACCGTCCCCGCTGCACCGTGCATCGGAATGGATCGTCGACCATTACCGGCTGTTTTTCGTCGTCTTTGCCGCGCTGCTGGTCTTTTCCGCGGTCGCGTCCGGCTGGGTGAAGGTCGAAAACGACGTTGCGGCCTATCTGCCGGCCGATTCCGAGACGCGGCAGGGGCTGGACATCATGGAGCAGGAGTTCCAGACCTACGGGTCTGCAAAGATCCTCCTGCGCGACACGGACGCGGACGCCGCCGCGGCCACGGCGGAGCAGATCCGCGCGGTCGACGGGGTGGACAGCTGCACGTACACGATGAACGATACGGGCAGCGCGCTGCTGAGCGTCAGCCTGTCGGATCTGGAGGGGTCGGACACGTGCGCGCAGACCGTGCAGGCCCTGCGCGACCTGCTCGACGGCAGCGGCGCGTACATTTATTCCGCCGAGGGCTACAGCATCTCCGATCAGATCAACGGCGAGGTGCGCGGCCTGCTCGTCATCGTGGCGATCATCCTCGTCACGGTGCTCACGTTCACGTCCTCGACGTATGCCGAGGTGCCCATCCTGCTCATCACGTTCCTCGCGGCGGCGCTCATCAACAAGGGCACGAACTTCGTTTTCGGCACGATCTCGTTCGTGTCCAACGCCGTGGCCATCCTGCTGCAGCTGGCCATGTCGGTGGACTACGCCATCATTTTCTGCAACCGCTACAAGCAGGCGCATGAGACGCTGCCGGTGCGCGAGGCAGTCATCGAGTCGCTGGAAAAATCCATTACCGTCATCAGCTCCTCGAGCCTGACGACCATTGCGGGCCTCGTCGCCATGACGTTCATGAAGTTCGGTCTCGGGCGCGACCTCGGCATCGTGCTCATCAAGGCGATCTTGATCAGCATGCTGACGGTGTTCCTGCTCATGCCGGGGCTGCTGCTCAAGCTCGGCCCGGCCATGGATAAGACGAAGCACCGCAACTTCGTGCCGAAGATCTCGGGCGTCGGCCGTCTCGCGTGGCGGACGCGCCGCGTGGTGCCGCTGGTGTTCGCGGCCGTGCTCGTCGTGGCGTGCATCGGCGCCAACCGCGTGAGCTATGTTTACAGCGAAGCGCCGCTCAAAACGCACAACGCGGACGCCAACCGCACCGCGTCGCAGGCGATCACGGATGATTTCGGCGACGAGACGGTGCTGGCCGTCGTTGTCCCGGCCGGGGATTATACCCAGGAGGCCGCGCTGCTCGACGCCCTCTCGGCTCTGCCGGAGGTCAAGAGCGCCGTCGGCATTGCGGGCACGGAGGCGGCCGGCGGCTACCGGCTGGCGGACGCGGTCGATTATCGGACGTTCGCGCAGCTCAGCGACGTGGACAGCACGAGCGCGCAGGCGCTCTTCGCGCTCTACGCGGCCGAAAACGGCGCCGCGCAGACGGCCGCGCAGGATCTGAGCGGCTATCAGGTGCCGCTGCTGAAGCTGTTCAAATTCCTGAATGACAAGATCGCCGACGGCACCGTCACGCTCAGCGCCGCGCAGGCGGCGCAGGTCACGGCGCTCAGCAGCCAGCTCGAGCGCGCCAGCGCGCAGCTCGAGGGCACGTCGTACCATCGTCTCGTGCTCACGCTTGCCGCGGCCTCGGACGGGGACGAGACGTTTGCTCTGCTCGACCGCATCCACGCCGTCGTGCACCAGTACTACCCCACCGACAGCTATCTCGTCGGCGACGCCATGTCCGCCTACGGGTCCGAGCAAACGTTCACGCAGGACAACGTCATGGTCAGCGCTATGTCCATCCTCATGGTCATGCTCGTGCTGCTGTTCACGTTCCGCTCGCTCGGTATGCCCATTTTGCTCACGCTCGTCATTCAGGGCAGCATCTGGATCAACTTCGGCATCACGGTGCTCACGGGCGAGTATGTGCTCTTCATGGTCTATCTCGTGGCCAGCGCCATTCAGATGGGCTGCAACGTGGACTATGCGATCGTCGTCGCCTCGCACTATACCGAGGCGCGCGCCGATCAGGGCCCGCGCGAGGCCATGATCACGGCGCTGAACCTCGCCTTCCCGACCATCATCACCTCCGGCACGATGCTCATCTCCGCCGGCCTGCTCATCGGCGCGCGCGTCTCGTCCGGCGCGGTGGCCGGTATGGGCCGGTTCGTGGGCGTCGGGTCGCTTATCACTGTGTTTCTCGTGCTGTTCGTGCTGCCGCAGCTTCTGCTGCTGGGCGATACCTTCGTGCGCCGGACCGCGCTGCCCGCGCAGCGCCGCCTGCCGCTGACCGCGGCGAGCCGCGCGGCCCGCTGGGTGCTGCTCGCGGCGGCGGTGTTCGTCATGGCCGTGTCGCCGTGGAGCGTCGTGCGCACGCAGCAGAAGCGGGCCGACCGTGTGGATGCCGATACGCAGCTATGCGACAACGCCCACTCGCTCGGCGAGCTGGCGGCGTCGCTCGGCGCGCAGCAGGAGACGTATGACGCGCTCAAGCTCTCGTTTGCCACGGGCGTCGTGACGGATAACGTCGGCCAGAGCCGGCTCGAGAGCGGGCAGGCGGAGTATGACGCCGGCAGCGAAAAGCTCGCCGCGGCCAAAGCGCAGTATGCCGCCGGGCAGGCGCAGCTCGAGCAGGGCAAGGCCGACTATGCCGCCGGGCAGGAGAAACTTGCCGCGGCGAAGGAGGAATACGCCGCCGGACAGGCGCAGCTCGCCAGGATCCAGCCGGTGTACGACGCGGTGCACCCGGCCTATCAGCGCTATCTCGACCGGCAGGCGGAGTATGACGCGGCGGTCGCAAGCGGCGACCTGGCCAAGGCCGCGCTGCTCTGGCCGGGTGTGACGGCGCAAAAGCAGCTTTATGAGACGCAGCTGATCGGCACGGGGTACTCCATCGAGTCGCTCGTGCAGGCGTATGAGGCCGGGCAGGCAAAGCTCTCTGCCGGCGCGGCGCAGATCGCCGCGGCGGAGCAGCAGCTGCAGGATGCACAGGCGCAGCTCGCCGCCGGGCAGCAGGCGCTCGACGCTGCGGCAGCCGAGATCGCGGCCGGGCAGAGCAAGCTCGACACGGCGGCCGGCACGCTGGCCGCCGGCCGGCAGACGCTGGCGGCGAACCGGCAGCAGCTGGCGCAGGATCTCGCGGCGCTCGCCCCGTATGAGGACGACACCGAGCGGCTGGAGCAGGGCATCGCCGTGCTCATGCAGGACGAGACGCTGCGCGCGCGGGCAGGCGCGTCCGCGAGCTATGGCGACATCTGCGCGCTCGCGCAGGATCTCTACACGGCGGATATGGACACCGCGCGCACGGAGGCGGCGGTCTGGACGGGCATCTGTATCGCACTGTTCGCGGCCGGTGCGCTCGCGTTCGCGGGCGTGTGCCTCGGCCACAGGAGAGGAAAGGCCGTGGCGTGGTGCACGGCGCTGGCGGCGATCCTGTCCGTCGGCTGCCTGATCGCCATGCTGGCCGCCGGTCACGGTGCGCTGCGCACGCTGTGCCTGTGCGCGGCGCTGGCGCTGCTCGTGCTGGCGTTCGTGGCCGCCGGGTTCACGCTCCGGCAGCGCGCGCAGCGGGCGCAGTAAGGCGCAGGGAAAGAAAAAACCGGGGCGCAGGCAGCTGCCTACACCCCGGTTTTGCTTTTGCGCCGCGCTGTGTTATAATGGGCCATCACGGTCGAAAGGAATTGCGATCCCAATGGTCAAAGTGCTCTTTATCTGCCACGGCAGTACACTATCAAAACCCGGAAATGCTTGATTTTCAAGGACTTTTTGGGATCGCTTCAAGCAATTTACTACCCATTTACTACTTTTGAAAACCTAAAAAACTGACAACTGCCTCCGCGCGATAGCAAATGAAAACATTTAACTATATTGTATGGCAGAAAGGACGTTGCACCAGCAGCGTCCTTTCATATTGCCAATTGTGTTTGCAAATATTTTCATCAACCTGTAAAATCGTAGCGACTTTTCGCGAATTATGTGTTAAAATTAAACAAAACGCGAAGGTTGGTGATTGGCTTGCAGGATAATAGACGCAAATTCTCTAATAATGAAAAGCAGGTATTATTTGATGAAGTTCATGGACGGTGTCCTATTTGCGGCAGACGTCTGACCCATAGTAAGAACGGACATTTTTATCGTACCTTTGAAGTTGCTCATATATATCCTGCTAATCCGAAAACAGAAGAAGAAAAACTATTAGCGACGGAGGAACGGCTGAGTGACGATGTAAATAGTTTAAAAAATGTGGTTGCAGTATGCAGAATATGTCACAAAAAGTTTGATACGCCTAGAACTATTGATGAATACCGCACATGGGTTAGGATGAAGAAAAAGCTACTTCAAGAAAACGAGATTAAAGATAACTATGCTCTTTTTAATATTGAAGATGATATTGCGGTTGTGATGAAAACTTTGAACTCTGTTGCAATCGAAGAAGCTTTGGTTCCTCTTAGCCTTACTTCATTGAAAGTAGATGAAAAAGCAAATGATACGTTACCTTACGTTTTGAAGCGTACAATCAAAAATAATGTGGTTGATTATTTTGATTTTATCAGGAAGAGATTTGCAGACATTGATAAGGTTACGCCATATAAATTTAGTACAATAGCTGCACAAATTAGAAGTTTTTATTGTAAATGTATGCAAATCAACAACAATCAGGAAGTAATTTATTATTCTCTAGTTGATTGGCTCGATGAAAAAACAAATCATTACTCAAAGGTAGCTTGTGAGATTTTAATTGCTTTTTTTATTCAGGATTGCGAGGTGTTTTCGTGATATTTCCAGATAAACTAGTTACCTTTCAAGAAAGTGTAATTGCAAAGAGTGTTTATATTCTCAAGGTGCTAACAGGGCGGGATTTAATGGCTTCGGACTTATTCATTGAAACAAAAGAATATTTTGAGGATATTTCCGAATTCCTTCTTGCATTAGATACCCTATATCTACTTGGTAAGATAGACTTTAACGATGAATCGCAGGTGATAGAATATGTTAAAGAGAATTAGATGTGATAAATTCAGAGAAAAGGAAATTATTTTTCATCCGGGATTAAATGCGGTCATTGGGGATGAAATTGCTTCTAATTCTATTGGAAAATCTACATTGCTCATGATAATCGACTTCGTGTTTGGGGGATCTGAATACATTAAAACAAATAGCGATGCGATTGAGCAACTTGGCCCTCATGAATTTTTGTTTGAGTTTGATTTTGAAGATGAAAAGTTATATTTCAGTCGTAGTACAAGCTCGTACCTTTTTGTGAATAGATGCGATCACGCTTTTCAAGTACAGTCTCAAATTAAATTGGATGAATACACCAAGTTATTGCAAAAGAAGTATCAGTGTGAACTTGACAGTTTAGGTTTTAGATCGGTGGTAGGCCGATACTTTCGTATATATGGCAAAGAAAATCTGAACGAGCATAAGCCTATTCAGTATTTTGAAAAAGAAAGCAGCAGTAAATCTATATTGGCCCTTGTGAAGCTATTTGATAAATATAGTTCCCTCAAGGCATATGAGGATCAAATTGCTACATTAGGTGAAGAAAAGAAGATTCTTGCCAATGCTGCAAAAAGAGAATTGATACCAAATGTTAGCAAAGTGGCGTTTAGCCGAAATTCTGAAAAAATAATTGAACTGTCACAGCAGCTTGAGGCAGTCAAAAAAGATATTGTTTCTGCCTCTACTGATATAACTGCTTTGATATCAGAAGAAATCTTGCAGCTTCGGAAAGAAAAGAGTGCTTTGACAGTCAGAAGGAATATTCTTTCTTCTCGCTTACAACGTATTCAAACCAATCTGCAAAACAAAGGTGCAAATCTTAGTATGGAGTTAGAACAATTTGCACTTTATTTCCCTGATTTCAATATGGAGCAGGCAAGAAATGTAGATGCGTTCCATGAAAAGCTTACTCATATTCTTAAATCCGAACTACAAAGTGCTGATAAGGAATTACGTGCTCAAATCTCTGAACTTGATGCCAAAATAAGCCAAATAGAGGCTAAGATTACGGATAAATTGAATATTCGAGATGCACCCAAATTCGCAGTTGGAAAGGTTGTTGATTTGGCCGCGCAGATCAAGCAATTATCCGACGAGAACGGGTATTTTACTAAAGCCCAAAGTATTGATGATAGTTTGAAAGCAGCAACAAGTGATCTGGCTGCTCTGAAAGAACTTGCATTAGATGATATTTGTAACCAAGTAAATACAAAAATGTATGAACTGAATAAGAAAATTTACGGGGATTCCCGTAGGGCACCAACCTTGAACATCCATGGAGACAGGTATTCTTTCAGTACATATGGAGACACCGGAACAGGAACTGCATTTGCAAATCTTATTACATTTGATTTGGCGTTACTTGATTTGACCTGCTTGCCAGCAGTAGCCCATGATTTGCCGCTATTAAAAAATATAGAAAATCCTGCGATGGAAAAAATTATACTTCTTTATGCAGCTAGCAAAAAACAAATTTTTATTGCAATTGATAAGATTCATTCTTATGACAAGGTCGCATCGTCTGTTGTTGAAACACATGGAGTCATTCAATTGTCGAAAGATAAAACTCTTTTTATAAAGAATTGGAAAAATGCCACCACATAATTTCATAGGTAAATAATTATATCAAACAGAAACGGGTGTTGTCACACAAGGCAGCACCCGTTTCTGTTATCCAGCTTTGCCGCAGATTTTGAAAAAAGTCTGCGGCTTTTTTCATGCCCAAATTCAGAAAGGAGGCGACGCCATGTACTTTACTTCCGGCCAAGACCGGGCCTTTGAACGGCTGATGCAGGAAAAGCCCAGTTTCGATCACTACGACGGCGGCGGGGCGAACGCGCCGGAGGATTGCGGCAGTTGCCGCTTCTATCGCCCGGATTGGAAATATCAATACTGCGTGTATGCAGAGTGTCCCTATCAGCCGGGCAAGCTGACCGCCCTTGCTGCGGTCAAATTCACAGTGAAAGGAGCTGACGATGATATGGCAGTATTCCGCGTGGAGAAGAACAAAGGCTATACGGTGATGTCCAACCACCACCTGCGGAACAAAGCCCTGTCCCTGAAAGCCAAGGGCCTGCTGTCACAAATGCTGTCCTTGCCGGAGGATTGGGACTACACCCTAAAGGGCCTGTCCCTTATCAACCGGGAAAGCATTGACGCCATCAGGACGGCGGTGTGGGAGCTGGAACGTGCTGGATATATCAGGCGGGAGCAGGGCCGTGACACAAAGGGCAAAATGGCCGATATGGTCTATACCATTTACGAGCAGCCAGTGTTGGCTAAGCCGGTATTGGAAAACCCGGTGTTGGAAAATCCAACATCGGATAACCCGACATCGGATAATCCGGCGTCGGGAAATCCAACGCAATTAAATAAAGAGATACAAAGAACTAACTTACCAAGAAAAGAAAAATTAAATACAGATGGACAAAGTACCGATTCCATTCCTTTCCCATCCCTGACCCCTGCCCCTGTGGAGGACGAAGCGGCGGCTGCACCGCCGGAACGGAAAGGAACAGGAAAGGATGCGGCAGTACAGATTTATCGGGAAATCCTTTTGGAGAATATCGAATATGACTATCTCATTCAGGACAGTTCCATTGACCGGGAGCAGCTTGACGAGATCGTTGACCTGATGCTGGAAACCGTCTGTACCTCCCGCAAGACCATCCGTATTGCCGGGGATGATTACCCCGCCGAGCTGGTGAAGTCCAAGTTTATGAAGCTGAACAGTGAACATATCCGCTTTGTCTTTGACTGCCTGCGGGAAAACACCACGAAAGTCCGCAACATCAAGCAGTATTTACGGGCTATGCTGTTCAATGCCCCCAGCACCATTAGTAACTACTACACGTCCCTTGTGGCGCACGATATGGCGCGGCCGGATTGGGGCAAACCAAAATCCGGCCTGCCGGACTATTCCTGTTCGCCGGATGAAAGCCTGTGAGGAAAAGGAGGCGCTTTGAACCGTTGTTACCTGCGGCGTCTGGTGGTTCCACCTTAGACGCCATTTTTGACTTTCTGACAAGGAGGGATGCTTATTGCAGGAAGAAGTCGATCAGAAAACCATTGCCCTGTCCATGAAAACGGGCAAGCTCACGGCCCAAGTGCTGCAAGCGGCGCTGAAAAAGTATTTGCAGCACCGGGCCAAAGGCAAGACCACGCTGCACCACGGCCAGCAGAGCTTAAAACAGCTCAAAAAGCATGGGGCGGCCCTCTCCAACATTGAGATCACCGAGGCCAACATTGGCGCATTTAAGCCCTGTGCCAAGAAATACGGCGTGGATTTTGCCTTGCGAAAGGATAAGACCACTCAGCCGCCCCACTACGTCGTGATCTTCAAATCCAAGGATGCGGACAATCTGGAACAGGCGTTCCGGGAGTTTACGGCAAAGACACTCTCCAAGGAGCAGCGGCCCTCCATCCGTAAGGTGCTGTCTGCCATGAAGCAAAAGACAGCGGAGCAGACCAAGCAGCGGGCCAAGGAGAAAATCAGGGAAAGGGGGCTGGAACGATGAAGCCTGATGTGAAAAAGCTGGTGATCCTCAATCTCCCGTATCTGATTTTTGTGTACCTGTTCGGAAAATGCTGGCAGGCGTACCGGCTGGCCGATGGTGCCGACCTGTCGGGAAAGCTCCTGCATTTTGCGGGCGGTTTTACGGCGGCTTTTGCAGATCCCCTCCCCAGCCTGCACCTGTTTGATTTCTGCGTCGGTGTCGCCGGTGCTTTGATCGTGCGGCTGGTGGTGTACTGCAAGGGCAAGAACGCCAAGAAGTACCGTAAAGGCGTGGAGTACGGCAGCGCCCGTTGGGGAACGGCCAAGGATATTGCGCCCTACATTGACCCCAAGTTTGAAAACAATATCCTGCTGACCCAAACGGAACGGCTGACTATGACCGGGAGGCCCAAAGACCCCAAAACAGCGCGGAACAAAAACGTGCTGGTGATCGGCGGCAGCGGTTCCGGCAAGACCCGCTTTTTCGTGAAGCCCAACCTGATGCAATGCTTTCCGACCACGGACTACCCGACCTCATTCGTCGTCACTGACCCAAAAGGCACCCTTGTTCTGGAAACGGGGAAGATGTTCCAGCAGGCGGGCTACCGCATAAAAATCCTGAACACCATCAACTTTTCCAAGTCCATGAAATACAATCCGTTCGTCTACATCCATTCGGAAAAGGACGTGCTAAAGCTGGTAAATACCCTGATAGCCAACACCAAGGGCGAGGGTGAAAAATCAGCGGAGGATTTTTGGGTGAAGTCGGAACGGCTGTTTTACACGGCCCTGATCGGCTATATCTGGTACGAGGCCCCGGCAGAGGAAATGAACTTCACAACGCTGCTGGAAATGATAAATGCCAGTGAAGCCCGCGAGGATGACTCGGAGTTTCAAAGTCCCGTAGACCTGATGTTTGAACGATTGGAGCAGAAAGACCCCGACCATTTTGCTGTGCGGCAGTATAAGAAATTTCTGCTTTCCGCTGGCAAAACCCGTTCCTCTATCCTGATAAGCTGCGGCGCACGTTTGGCCCCCTTTGACATCTGGGAAGTGCGCGAGCTGATGGAGGACGACGAAATGGAGCTGGACACCATCGGGGACGAAAAGACGGTGCTGTTTCTCATTATGAGCGACACGGACACCACTTTCAATTTCATTCTGGCTATGCTCCAAAGCCAGCTTATCAACTTACTTTGTGACCGGGCCGATGATAAATACGGCGGACGGCTGCCTGTCCATGTGCGGCTGATCTTAGACGAGTTTGCCAACATCGGTCAGATACCAAACTTTGATAAATTGATCGCCACCATCCGAAGCCGGGAAATCTCGGCTTCTATTATTTTGCAGAGCCAGTCGCAGTTAAAGGCCATCTACAAGGACGCTGCCGAAATTATATCGGACAACTGTGATTCTGTACTTTTCCTGAGTGGGCGCGGCAAAAATGCCAAGGAAATCTCCGACGCGCTGGGCAAGGAAACCATTGATAGTTTCAACACCAGCGAGAACCGGGGAAGCCAGACATCCCACGGACTGAACTACCAAAAGTTAGGGAAGGATATGCCATACTTGTTCGTGAAGAGTTCAGTTGCCTTGAATTTATCATGAACAGGGACACGATCAACTGGATTCTGAAAAAACTGAATACAGGAGGTCGAATATGGAGCATTTACCAAAGAAAATCCATCAAAACGGCATCAGCTACACGCTGGTGGGAGACTACTACATCCCCGATCTGGAGCTGCCGGAGGAAAGCCGCCCCATTGGGCGGTGGGGCCGGATGCACAAGGCGTTTCTGCAAGAACACCGGCCCGGCCAGTACAATGCACTGCTTCTGTCGGAAAAACTCTGGACATATCTTGCTGACCTGAACGAACAGGCCGCTGACCGGCTGGCGTGTATTGTCTCGCAGATGCAGGAGGCAGAGGGTGTCACCGAGGAACTGAAAGCCCGTGACCAGCTTGCGTGGGTCGGGGGCATGAACAGCATCCGCAGCCGGGCAGAGGAAATCATCCTGTCTGAGATGATTTTTGTCTGAGGGAGGTGGGCGCATGATTCTGGAAGAAATGTATAACGGCAGATTTTATCCCTGTGAAACGGTGGTCGCTGATTCATCGAGGTTCAAGCAGGCAGTCAAAGCCAGTGCCGCCCTGATGGACACTTTATCTGAGCGTCTGAGCAAAGAGGACTATGCACTGGTTGAAGAACTGCGGGAGCAGGTGGCAATCGCTCAATGTGAGGAAAACGAAAGCCACTTCAAATACGGCTTTTCGGCGGGGCTGCTTGTCCAGCAGGAAGCCCATGCGCAGATGTCGCAGAAAAACAAAGAATAGCATCTTCAATAGTGGCTGTTCCCAAACTGGGAACAACCACCACAACAGAATACTGCTTCATAAAAGCCATTTGCCAATCAACCGGCGGATGGCTTTTTTGCCGCTCCCGGATATGGAAATTTTACTTCCGCTTACGTCTGGCCTTGCGGTTGGGCGGGATGGGGCTGGCCTTTCCTCTCATATTGTTGGGGCTTTTGAGCTGCTTGGACAGGCTCAGTATCCGCAGGAATGCCGAGAAGTCCTCCGAGGAAATCTTCTCAAAGGGTATCTGCAACTTATCGCAGAACTCGTGGATCAGCATTTCTGTATCGCTGCCCTGTCCTATGGCCTGCTCAAATTTTTCCTTCACATCATCCAGCGTGGGCTGCGGGTCGGCGGTAGTCTTGTCCTTGCGGTGTGCCTCCCGGATGTCCCGGACGATGCTGTCCAGATCATCGTGCATGACGTGGCTGTAAAAATCGCTTTCCTGCACCTGCCCCAGTTCCAGCGTCCGCATATAGAGGTCATCTTCTCCGGGCGCATATTTGCTCATGACGGTCTGCCGGGTGGCCTCCAACACCAGATTCATCTGCTCCACCCGCATATTGGCGATCTGGTCGATACAGATTTCCATATCTATCATCAGCCGCCGGAAATTCGGGTGGGTAGCCAGTTCGCAGAGAAGCCGGTTGTTGATTTTGCCGCTGCTCAAAAGTTCCACCATATCATCACTCAGATGCAGAGATTGAAGTTCTGTGTTTGGGTGATTTTTATTTTCCGTCAGCCCCATCAGATAGTCGGTGGACACACCGTAAAAGTCCGCCAGCGTTGCAATCGCAAACGGGCTGATGTCCTTGTAGTCATCGGTTTCGTATTTTCCCAGCGCGGATTTAGACAGGCCGGTCTGCTCCGCCAGTTGTTCCAGCGTCAGGTGCTTGTCCACCACCCGCAGGTCTTTGAGCCGCTCCGGGATTGTCAGCTTTGCGTACATCCAAAGCCCCCTCTCTCGTTATCGTTTTTCAGTGATTACACCCATTATAGCACGATTCCATAAGCGTGGAAATATGCGGATTTCAAGCGTTTTTCCGACGTTTTGGATATACGGGAAAGGGCCTCTTTTTTCGGTAAACTGGTTCTTGCAGACAGGCACAGAACCTTGAAAATCGAATGACCGGCTGCAAGGGGTATGGCCTCCGGGGAAGTGACGCCAGGACAGAAATCGAGCGCACCAAAGAGGCCGATACGCCGGGAGAAATTCCGGGCAGGAGCGGCTTGCAGGCAGACCGGCGGACAGGAAACAAGTTTATCATGCGGGGCGTATGGCTCCGCAGCAAAGAAATGGAGGAAATCATTATGACACTGAGTATGAAAGAAAAGAAGATTCTCTACGCTTACGGCTGTCCCAGCCACCACAATACGGTGACACGGCTGAAATGGCTGACGGCCCTGACGGTTGACCCGGAGGCCAAACGCCGGATGCTGGGGCTGGCCCGGAAGGTGGAGACGGAGGTGGGCGAAAGCTGGTACGAGGATTTTTACCACCATCTGCGGATGGAGATGGACGAGTACCGCCGTCTCAAGCGCAGCCTGCGTGTGCTGAAATCTTACACTGATTATGAGGAGGATCTGTATGAGGAAGCTGTCTAAGTATGAGAAAGAAACTATCATCAACTGGAACGAGGCGGAGAACCTTGCCAGCATCTACACCTTCAACGCCTGCTTGAAGCGCAGGCTGGCTGATTTCAGCCGGAAATACCCGCTGCTGTGCCGGTTGGAGCGCAGCACGCCGGAGGGCAGCGTGACCTATGTGCTGGACAAGTCCCGGCTGTCGATCCGGCTGGTGCCGCCGTACAGCGAGGAACGGAAAGCCGCCGCAAGGGAGTACGCAAAGGAGCATGGCTTTCAGGTGGTGGGAGCGGAAGAAAAAATCGCTTGAAATCGGGGCGATTACGGTCAAAATGCCGGGTCTGCACCCGCTGTTTTGACTGGCAATCCCCGCAGGCGTATTCCGTATCCACTCCCCGCCTATGGGCGCAAATGTGCGGATACGGAGCCGGTGAAACTGGCAAACGCCGCTCCTGCGGTGGAAGCCAGCTTCGCCGGTGCGGGAGTACAGAGGGCAGCCAGCCCTTTGTGCCGGGGTGCAGGGGCGGCAGCGCACTGCTGGGGTCAAGGGGCAACGCCCATTGGCGGGTTAAGGGCGGCAGCCATTATCGGGTCAAGGACGAAGTGCCTTGGCGGGTTGAGGGCAGCCGCCCCATCGGGTCAAGGGTGAAACGCCTTGCCCAGGGAGAGTTGATGCCTGCGTCAACTCGTACTGGGTATTACCTGACGCAAAATTCGCAGGATTTGCGGCTTCGCCGCCCCTTCCCGGCCCCGCAGCATCTTCGCAGGAAGGAGGAAATCTGTTTGAAACTGACACGACACAATGGACGCTCCGGCAAGCATGGCACCTATAATCCCCGCCACAATGACCGCCGGTTTGATGTGGAGAACAGCGAACACATTGACGCAGAACGGGCAAGGCAAAATGTCTACTGGGACTGCTACCGGGGCTTTACCACCCATGAGTTCCGGGAGAACCCGGAGCAGTCGGATTTCAGCTTTGAGGAAATTGAGCGGATGTACTACTATGAGCATTACGGCGGCCATGTGGAGGCCCAGAACGCCCGGAATGAGAAAACCCGGCACACGGAGCGCAACCGCAGCGTGGAGGACTTGCTGAAAAACAACAAGACCTGCCCGGAGGAAAGCATCTACCAGATCGGCACGATGGGAGAATCCGTCCCGCCGGATACGCTCTTTTCCATCGTCAATGAATTTTATGAGGAATTTGAGCGCCGCTTCGGTTCCCATATCCACATCTTAGACTGGGCGCTCCATCTGGACGAGGGGACGCCCCACATCCATGAGCGGCACGTCTTTGACTGTGAGAACCGCTACGGGGAGCTGTGCCCCCAGCAGGAAAAGGCGCTGGAAGAACTGGGCATCCCTCTCCCAAACCCGGAGAAGCCCAAAGGCCGGAACAACAACCGCAAGCAGACCTTTGATGCGGTCTGCCGGACGCTCCTGTTTGACATCGCCAGACGGCATGGGCTGCATCTGGATCAGGAGCCGTCCTACGGTGGGAGGGAGTATCTGGAAAAGCAGGATTATATCCTGATGAAACAGAAGGAGCAACTGGCGGCGCAGGAGCAGAAGCTGGAAGAACTGACGCTCAAAATTGAGGACGTGGAGACACTGTTAGATGATGTTTCCGATGCGGCCTATGACAAGGCGGTGGAGGTCGTGACTGATACCGTCAGGCAGGAGACGCACAAGGAAGATATTCGTCTGGTGGAGGAATCGAAAAAATGGGTGCTTTCGCCGGAGCGCAAGGCTCCAAAGAAGGAGCGTGAGTACGCCGCCGCCCGTCTGGATGGGGTCATTAACAAGATTAAAAATGTCATGCAGACTGCTCTGGCGAAAATCCAGCGGACGCTGATGCAGCCGGAGGTCAAGCAGGCCGGAAAGGAGCAGGTCAAAAAGAAAGCCAAAGAATCCATTATGGATATGCTGGCAAAGGCAAAGATCAACGCAGACCGGGATAACCGGGAGCGTTGGGAACGGGAGGGGCGGATCGCCCCGAAAAAGAAACACGATATGGAGTTATGAGGCATCTGATTTTCTGTGGAAACCGGGTGCCTTTTTCTTTGTCTGGAGGTGAGAAAATCGAATGTGTTTGAAGCGGTGAAGCAGGCTGTCCCCACAAGGCAGGCTGCGGAGTTTTACGGGATACAGGTCGGCAGGAACGGCATGGTCTGCTGTCCCTTCCATGATGACAAACATCCCAGCATGAAGGTTGACCGCCGGTTCCACTGCTTCGGCTGTCAGGCGGACGGGGATGTGATTGATTTTACCGCCCGTCTGTTCGGGCTGAACAAAAAAGAGGCGGCCTTGAAGCTGGCGGAAGATTTCTCGGTCAGCTTTGACGCCAAAGGCCATGACCCGCCCCGCAGGAGGCCGGTCAAACGGAAAATCAGCGAAGAACTGCGCTACCGGCAGGCGGAGCAGAAATGTTTCCGGGTGCTGTGCGATTACCTGCACCTGCTGGAACGCTGGGAGAAGGAATATGCCCCGCATACGCCGGAGGAAGCATGGAACCCGCTGTTTGTGGAGGCACTGCAAAAGAAACCGTATACGGAGTATCTGTTGGATATTCTGCTGTCCGGCGGTATGGAGGAACGGGCCTGCGTGGTCGCTGAATACGGAAAAGAGGTGAGGAAGATTGAGCAGCGAATATCAGAGTTTACCGCCAGCCACCCGGCAGGCCGCCATGAGCGCAGCCGAAGCCTTAGCGCCGGAACAGAGCGTTGACGAAGTGCGGGAAAGCCTCTCTGTCACGGAGAAGGGCCAGCCCGCCAACACCATCGGCAACTGCCGGACGGTGTTCTGCCATGACCCGCTGCTGCGGGACGCCATACGGCTGAACCTCCTGACTGACCGGGTAGACATCGTGCGGAATTTGGGCTGGCGCAGGAACACCAGCGCCCTGACGGATACGGATGTGAAGTATCTACTTCTCTATTTTGAGCAGAACTACGGCCTGACCAGCGAGAAGAAAATGACGGCGGCCCTGTCCATCGTGGCGAATGAGAACTGCTACCATCCCATACAGGATGTATTAAACGGCCTTGTGTGGGACGGGACGCCCCGCATCCGCTCCTGTCTCCATCACTTCTTAGGTGCAGAAGTCAGCGACTATGTGGAGGAAATGCTGAAGCACTTCCTGCTGGGGGCCATCCGGCGGGTGTTTTCCCCCGGCTCCAAATACGAGGAAATGCTCTGTCTGGTGGGCGGACAAGGGGCTGGCAAGTCCAGCTTCTTCCGCCTGCTGGCGATCCGGGACGAGTGGTTCTCCGATGACCTGAAAAAGCTGGACGATGACAGGGTGTTTTTGAAGCTGCAAGGACACTGGATCATCGAGATGTCGGAGATGCTGGCTACCAGCAGCGCCAAAAGCATTGAGGAAATCCGTTCATTTATCAGCCGCCAGAAGGAAACTTACCGCACACCCTATGAGGCCCAGCCCAAAGACCGGCTGCGGCAGTGTGTGTTCGGCGGTTCTTCCAACACGCTGGACTTCCTGCCCCTTGACCGGGCCGGGAACCGGCGTTTCCTTCCCATCATGATTTACCCGGAGAATGCGGAGGTTCACATTTTGGAGGACGAGGACGCTTCCAGAGCCTACCTGTTGCAGGTCTGGGCGGAGGCCATGACGATTTACCGCAGCGGCCACTATTCCATGAAATTCAACAAGTCCATCCAGCGGCAGCTTGTGGAGGTGCAGAAGGATTTCATGCCGGAGGACACGGAGGCCGGGCAGATACAGGGCTTTCTGGAACACTACACCGGCAGCATGGTCTGCTCCAAACAGCTTTTCAAGGAGGCGCTGGGCCACACCTATGACGAGCCGAAGCGGTGGCAGCTTCACAATATCAACGAGATCATGAACACGGTGGTGACGGGCTGGAAGCCGTTCTCCAATCCGAGGATGTTTGCCGGATATGGCAGGCAGAAGGGCTGGGAACGGGACGTTTCCGGCAACGAACTGCCCGGCAACGAAGATGGATTTGTGGAACTGAGCGAGGAAGAATGCCTCCAGTTGGAACTTCCGAAGGAGTGGATCGCCTGAAAATGGCGGTCAGTTGCCGGGATGGTTGCCGCTTGGTTGCCGGGTTCGTTGCCGGGGATTTCCCTGTCTGGATGCGGGAAAAACCAGTAAATAAGGGATATTTTAATCATTATCTTTATCTCCGGCAACGAAAGCAACGAGATTTTTCAAGAAAATTCACAAAGTAAGATTTACAGGCCAGACGGTAGTTTACAGGTTTTCAGAGGTTCGTTGCCGGACTTCGTTGCCGGTGCTGCCGTCCGGCCTGTCTCTCTATGGAGGTAGCCTATGGAAAAAAGCAAAAATCAGAAGAATAAAGTCCGTTTTGTGGTGGTGCGGGAGTTCTCCGGGGAGAAGTCCATGCGGGAAGTCTTTGAGCAGCTCATTGAGCGCCAGACCTGCGAACACTTCGAGGAATGGCGGCATCAGCGGGAAATGGCAGAAAAAGCTGCGTAAAAACGGTTGATTCAGGGACAGGGACATGGTACTATAATGGTATCGTGTCCCTGTTCATAGAAGGAGAACGCTATGAGCAGGAAAAAACAAGTCTATGAGAAAATCACCGCTCTCTACTGCCGAATCTCTCTGGATGACGGCGGCGACAATGAGAGTATGAGCATCAGCAACCAGAAACTCATGCTCCGGGATTTCGCAGAAAAGCATGGGATGTTCCAGTATGAGTATTATGTGGATGACGGCTATACGGGCCGCAACTTCAATCGTCCCTCGTTCCAGCGCATGATCGCTGACATTGAGGCGGGGAAAATCGGCTGCGTGGTCACCAAAGATTATTGTGCGATAATAGGACTAAATCAGAAAGACCTTGAAAATCAAGGCATTC